>Ga0255353_1000021_pt1 | contig 91647 bp, 75 predicted proteins | sample HBST25metaG_FD_189941 | JGI IMG/M metagenome (GOLD analysis project Ga0255353, IMG submission 189941) | Peat soil microbial communities from Stordalen Mire, Sweden - H.B.S.T25 | ecosystem: Environmental > Terrestrial > Soil > Wetlands > Peat | place: Sweden: Norrbotten County, Stordalen Mire...
CACCGTCGGGATCCCCAGTGGCCGCTGCTTCCCATCAGCCTTCGGTATCCATCGCCGCTTTACCGGTACAGGGCGATATCGGCCTGCCCTCAAGTCGGCCTGTATCCCTTCGAGAAGCCGCTCCACTCCTTGCTCCTCGATGGATCGCAGCGTGATGCCATCCACGCCCGCCGCCCCTCGGTTGCTGCGCACCCGCCTCCACGCTTCCCACAGGACGTCACTCCTGTAGATCCGGTCGTATAGCGCGTGGAAGCGCCGCGTCTTGTTCTGCTTGGCACACACCCATAGCTTGCGTTGGAGTTGTCGTACTTTATCAATCGGGTTGTTGGCCGTCTCCGGCATGCCCTCGCACTTACCTCCTTGCAAGCTCGATCAAAGCAGGGCCCCTTCCCTCCAGCGTGTTGTCTTGCACGCCTTCTCAGGTACTATGAACCCCTCGGACTCCCTCCCGGCTCCGCTCGACTTCAGCCTTTCGACCTTATACCAGCGGTCTTTGCCCGACAAGGCTGCCAGGTAGGGCCTCTCCTGTTCCACAGTTTTCTCTGGAAACGTGCCGCCGCCCTATACCCCGGAAAGGTCCAACAGACGTTCCGGATCAAGTCTGCTGTCTGTTGCCTTCGCCATGACATGACTGGCTCGGCCCTTTCAAACACCTTTCGGCTGTTACTATGACGTGGCTGCGGCGTTCACTTTCGTTGCGGCCCGCTTCCTTGCTCTCCACCGTAATGGACTTTCGACACCCCGCTCTGGCCGAACACATCTCTGTCTGCGGCTGGGGTCTGCTACCGGGCGCTCCGGCGCTTGCCCGGACAAGACTTCCACTTGCTAGAAAACTGCGTCTTTCAGGACGCACCATGCCTCCAGTCAATCACCTGCATGCTCCCACGAAAAGGATGGCTTTGCCCGGAGCAATACGGATGACCCACCCAGAGGCGTCGAAGGTAAGGCTTGTTTCGACGGCACGCTTGCCCGCCAAGGTGCTTTTGGGATTATGCAATACGGCCGTGACCATTCCTGCCCTCTCTGTGCACAATATGCGCGAGGAGGATCAGGATGCCAACGGTCAGAAGACAACAGCGCCAACTCTTCGAGGAGCCTCTCCCGGCACTCGACGTACGACTTCCGCAGGAGGTGATAGCCCAGCTTCAGCAGACCTTGAAGCAAATGATGCAGGCGCAGGTCAGGGGAACCAGCAAGGAGGTGGGCGATGAACAAAATCACCGCTGAGCATTTATCTCGTCAGGCCTGTGTGTACATACGTCAATCAACCCCTGGTCAGGTGCGGCACAACCTTGAGAGCCAACGCCGCCAATATGCCTTGGTCGACCATGCACGCTCTCTGGGCTGGGAAAATGTAGAGGTGATCGATGAAGACCTCGGCACTTCTGGGTCCGGAACTCGCCGCCCTGGCTTTGAGCGCTTGTTGCGTGCGCTGTGCGATGGGCAAGTAGGAGCAGTCTTCAGCATCGAAGCGTCCCGTCTGGCGCGTAATGGCCGGGACTGGCATACGCTTCTGGAGTTTTGCAGTGTCGTTGGTGCGCTGCTGATCGATGCTGAGTCCGTCTACGATCCAAGGCTTACGAATGATCGCCTTTTGCTGGGCATGAAAGGCACAATCAGCGAGATGGAAGTTGCCAATTTCCGTGAACGCGGCCAAGCAGCCCTGCAGCAAAAAGCGCAACGTGGCGCGTTGGTACAGCGTGTTGCAGTGGGCTATCTCCGAGGAGTAGAGGACCGGATCGAGAAGGATCCGGACGTTCGGGTTCAGTCCAGCATAGAGCTGGTCTTTCGTAAGTTTGCGGAGTTGGGCAGCGTACGCCAGGTCTATTTCTGGCTAGATCGTCAGGAGATTGAGCTGCCTGTTGTTTTGGGAACGAAAGACGCGCGCGAAAAGGGTTGGCAGCCCGCCCGCTATCATGCGGTTCTGAGCATCCTGAAGAATCCGGTCTATGCTGGCGCATATGCATACGGGCGCGCGAAAACGATAACGCGCCTGGAGGGTGGACAAAAGGTGCAGCGCCGAATTAAACGCCGCCGCGAAGACTGGGCGGTGTTGTTTTTGGATCATCACGAGAGCTACATTGATTGGGACGTGTATCAAAGCAATCAAGCGATGATTGCCCACAACGAAAACGCGAACAGTCGGGCCGTGCGAGGAGCAGTTCGGCACGGCGAGGCGCTGCTCGCTGGTCTGTTGCGCTGTGGTCATTGCGGCGCGAAGATGCTGGCGCAATATCCTCGACAGCGCGTTATTCGCTATCAGTGCTCCGGGTACGCGCTCAATCGCGATCAGTCTTGTTGCGTCATGTTTGGTGGACTCCGCGCTGACCGCTTGGTATCGGAACAGTTGCTGCGTTGCTTGTCGCCGCTTGGCATCGATGCGGCAACGGCTGCGATCACCGCGCTTGAAGACGCCAACGATGAACGAATTCAGCAGAAGACTTTGGCCCTGCAGCAAGCACGTTACGAGGTGGCACATGCGCGGCGCCAATATGACGCAGTAGATCCATCTAATCGGCTTGTTGCGGCAGAGCTCGAGCGTCGATGGAATCGAGCGTTGTCTGCGGAAGCCGATTTGGAAGCAGAGATCGCAGTGCTCGAAGAGGCTCGCGAACATCCCATTACCGGTGCGCAGAAGCAAGAGTTACTGGACTTCGCACAGGATGTTCAGCGACTATGGGACGATCCGCACAGTTCGCCGGAATACAAGAAGCGCCTGCTTCGTATCGCGCTGAAAGAGATCACGGCCACCTGCGAGGCTGAGACGATACGGCTCGCGTTGCACTGGCAAGGCGGGGATCATACCCAGGTGGAGTTTCCCAAAATCCACACCGGGCAACATCGCTACGCGACCGGCAGCGATGTTGTAGGGATGATTGGCAAGCTGGCTCGCATCGAACCGGACGCGCGCATCGCATCGATCTTGAACAAGAATGAGCACCGAACAGCACACGGGTTAAGTTGGACTGCAAAGATCGTCTGCGCGGTGCGGAATCGCAATACGATTCCAGTTTATCGAGAGGGCGAAAGAAAGGACCGGGGTGAAATCTCAGTCCGTGAAGCCGCCGATGCTCTCGGAGTTACACCAACAACCATCTTTCGGCTGATTCAGTTGAAGCAATTACCGGCCACGCAAATCTGTGGGAACGCACCATGGATACTGCTGAAAACGAACGTCGAGCGATACATGGAGTCAAGAAATCGGGCAACACCCCCACCAACGGCGGATTTAACCAAGCTGCTCTTTGAGATTCAATGACATACGGAGGAGTGCACCATGTCGTATTCTCGAAGAACAGCTCGTCCTGCCAGCGCTGCTTGTAGATTTGCGCTATGGTGAGTGCGGGGAGCGTGAAGTTGTTGGTTAGAAACACGAGCCGCTTGCCGGTGACTGCATCGAAGTAACTCACGCGCCGCAGGGCTTCCGGGTATGCCGAAGCCGATCCGATGGTTGCCAGAACAACGGTCTGATCCGAGCGCACACCGGTGCTCTTGTCCACAGAGTGCGAGTAGCGGCGCTGGAGCAATATGTTTTCTTTTGCTCGCACTACGAAGAAGGCCAGCGAGAGTGTGAAGGCGTGAAGGCGCTTGAAATCGATGTAGCCGCGATCCATCACATAGAAGGCTCCGGCTTCGATACCTATCTCGTCGAGGATGTTGACATCGTGCATCTTGTCATCGGAAACGCGGATAAACGTTGGGATATTGCCGTGCAGGTCGAGCAGTGTGTGCATCTTCACAGCGCCTTTGCGCTTGCGGAATCTGGCCCACGGAAACAGCGTCAGACACAGATCGATGGTGGTCGAATCGAGCGCGTACAGGCTCTGATCGAGATCGATGCCAATCGGATCGGCGGCGTAGAGAGGTCGCGCAACATCGATCAAGACGTGCGCGAAATCGGCGAAGATGCGCCAGTCGCGCAACTCGTTTGCGTCGGCCAGAGTGGAACGGACAACCTTGCCGCGAAAGCCTAGGTGGTATCGCTTGGCTCCCATCGCTCGCAGGCAGGCTTCGATGTCGCGCAAGCTCTCGCGATAGGTCAGTTGCGCAAACGACATGGCCAGATACTCGTCCCCGCAGGAAAGTCTGCGCGTACTTGCGTTGCCCTGATAGTGCGCCACGCAGCGGCGAAACTCACGGTCGGGAAGAAAGGAAATCAGTTGCTGAAAAATGGTGTGCCCGTGGTTCATGCACCATCGTTAAGCAACCTCGGCCATCACTCCAACAGTTCCGCGCATTTCAAATCGCGGCAAGAAAAATCGCGCCTTAACCAATTGCCCTGCAACCACTTGCAGGTTGCACATACGAATTAAACCGGACAGCAGTGTATGCCGATCGACAGCTGGATCTACCAGGCGCTTGACCGGCTGCATGGGCTGGGTTATGTGGATACCGCATTTTTGGGCCTCCGTCCGTGGACGCGGTTGAGCGTCGCGCACATGCTGGAACTGAGTGCGAACAGCATCGGGACGGATACCAACAACGACGAGGCGCGCTCGATTTATCTGGCCGTCCTGCACGAAATTGAGCCGGATCGAGATCGAGCGACCGTATTCTTCCATCCACACACCGAGTTGGAGAGTATGTACACCAACCTGCGCGGCACCAGCGGGCCCCCCTGCGCGACAGCTTTCATCTGGGCCAGAGCATCATTAACGATTACGGGCGGACGTACGAAGACGGACTCGACAACTACTCCGGCTTCCGCGCACGCGCCGAGGCGGGACGCTTCTCGCTCTATTTCCGCGGGGAAGGGCAGCATGCACCTTCTGCAGTGGGCTATTCGTCGGCACTGGCAGCGACCCTGTCCAACAACATTGACAACATTCCGTTTACTACCAACCAGCAGCAGGACACCATTCCCCTGAGCCCGATCTCCTCAGTGACGACGATGCGGGTAATGGAGGCAAACCTCTCTTATCATCTGCTGGGGCACGAGGTTTCTTTCGGCAAAAGCGACCATTGGCTCGGCCAGGACAAGGGCACATCGATGCTGTGGAGCAACAACGCGGAGAATATTTACGACTTCGAGATCAACCGGGTCGAGCCATTGCGCATTCCGCTGCTCTCCAATTTGACAGGCCCCTTCCGGTACGACTTTTTCGTGGGCAGCCTCAAGGGACATACTTTTCCCAACGATCCATGGGTACATATGGAGAAGATCAGCTTCAAGCCCACGCGCAATCTGGAATTCGGGTTTGATCGCCTGACTGTCTGGGGCGGCAAAGGACATGCGCCAATCACGCTGCATACTTTTCTCCATAGTTTCTTCAGCCTTCAGAATGTAACAGCTGCAGAGAAACAATCGCGCGACGATCCGGGAGCGCGCTTCGGTACCTTCGATTTCAGTTACCGATTACCGTTTGTGCGCAACTGCGTGACACTGTATACCGACTCTCTGGTGCATGACGATGTGAGTCCCATCAGCGCTCCGCAGCGCTCGGGCGTACACCCGGGGATTTATCTGGCGCAAGTCCCCGGCATGGAACATCTCGATCTGCGGGTAGAGGGAGCCAGCACGGACACGGTCAGTTCGTCGGTTTCAAACGGCCAGTTTCTCTACTATGAATACGTCCAGCGGCAGGGACCGACGAACAAGGGTTTTCTCGTGGGTGACTGGATTGGGCGCGAGGGCAAGGGCGGACAAGGGTGGTTGACCTATCACCTTTCTCCACAAGAACAGGTACAGTTCATTTACCGGAATGCAAAGAATTCCATCAAATTCATTCCCGGCGGCACGACCCAGAACGACTACGAACTTCGCGTGTGCAAGCGGGTCCTGAAGGACATCGAGATTCGCGGCTCGGTGCAGTACGAAGCCTGGAAAGCTCCTATCTACAAGCCTGGCGCCCAAAGCGACACCTCCGCCGAAGCCCAGATTACTTGGTTTCCCCATGAACAGAAGAAGTAGCGGGCAACTCCCGTAAGACCGTGCTGACGGGTACGGTGAAGAGTCATTGCTCTTTGGCTTGCTCTGGAGGTAGCTCAGGTTGAGCCAGCCTGATCGAAGAGCCGAAGGAAAGGTTCCTGGGCGCCAGAATTCTTTGAAGAAACCGTGGCGAATTCCTCGTGCGGATTGTACAGTTACTTGCGTGACTCGTAAAATGAGCGGCACGCTGGAGTTCTACATACTCCACTTTATGTCGGTCAAAGTCATGTTCATTTTCAAAGTGGATCGAAAATGGCGCCTTGAGGAACATTGAAAACTATTGGATCAGAAGACCAAACGACGCAGCCCAAGCCCAAAGGATTCGCGGCTCGGCCCCTAGCTCGAATGAATGCACCGAGGGCCGATGGAACCGGGTGGCCAAGTCGCCGGGTTCGGGATCGAATGAGGGGGAGCATGAAACTTATGAAGGGCGAGGTCGTCGCATGTTTCATCGCGGGGACGATTCTGGGGTCGATGGCTGATGCGTCGCGCGAGCCTTGTAGGGCATGGATCGATCCAATCGAAGACGTCCTCGGTGGAATAGTATTGGTTGCGGTTGTGATTGCGGCTGGGAAACTGCTTGAGAAGGGTTGATGGGCTTTGTTCGATCCGCTTACGGGTAGCTAAAAGGTTGGCTTCACGCACGCGCAATCACCGATGCTCTTCTCAACCGTTTTGAAGCCTCAACAAGCGAAGCGGTAGAGAGGAGGGAGTCACCGTGCGGGAAAATATCTGAGTCTCGCCGATCTGCTTCTCGGGGACAAGCAGAAGTCTCTAGCCATCGACATACCAGCGCGGCTGATGAGCGATTTCTGTATCCGGCTATGCCGCCTGCATGGAAACGACACTGCCGAATCGAGCCTCACGGGCACCAGTGGATGCCCAAATTACAGGGTAAGCGGGCTCTCTTTCTGGAAACGAGCCGTACAGGTCTGTTAGAAAGACCAGCGTTTGCGGCTGGGTCTACAAGGGAATCAAGATTTTCAGCGCCGCGGATTAACACAAGCTTGGCGCATTCAACGCGCCCACGCCTATGCCCGGTTCCAGATGTTAGTCGATACTATCGAACACGGCGATACTTCAGCGGAATCATCGACAGACCGTCTGCATAGGTGAGCCGTGCTGGTCGAGGTGGCCGAACTTGACCTAGCAGGCTCCAATACAGGTCGAACTCACGAGTGCGACGAGGTGCAAGGAGACCGAAATAACGGACGCCGTGTTCCCAGGGCTGGAGCACTTGTTGGATCAGTAAACTGACAAAGTCTTCTTTGCGCAAGCGATCAGAAACCGCTTTCTTAAGCTTCTTGTCGTACACCAGAAAGTTCACGTGCCCGCCATCGCTCGGAAGCATCCGGCGCTGCGAAATCGGTAGGCGCCGCAGGTAGCGGGCTATGTATCTTGCAAAGACTGTTTTCTTTGAGTGATGCTCTACTTTTCCGTTCCAATACGCGTCCGTCTGAGTTTCGAGATAATGCGGGAGATCAAAGACGTGGGCGGACTGTAGCTTCAACCCGCCCCTGACAGCTGCCTTCAAATAGTCAAGAACTGCGTCTCGCCATGCAGGGACCAGGATGCTTTTGGGGAAGAATACTCCACTCGTCAAGGTGAATTGAATCTCGTCGAGGCCAGCTTTCGGTACGAGGATGTGGAGATGGCAGTTGAAGTTCAGATGGGCGCCGAATGTGTGCCGGACGACGAGAATCGGCAACTCGCAATGAAATCGCTTATGGGCCCAGGTTGCTATCACCTGACCACCAATCGCCGGCAGGTCCTTAAGTAGGCTGCGGTTGTTCCAGAAGACATCCCATAGAACGTCAGGCATTGAAAAGCCGATGCCCGCATACTGGCAATCCGGCAAAAGGGCCTTGATTCCGTTGACCCAGTCTAGAGTGGCCTTCCAGCCACAGCTTGGACAAACTCTAGACTTGCATGAGTTCGCCCTCCGTACATAAACGCCACTTGGGAGCCGACGCCAAGAGTAGCCCAGCTCCCCGGTCCGGCACTTAATGACCTTATGGAATTCTCGACGGACTTCAATGGGTGTCTCCTCAACGTCCCAGAAGTCTTCGGTCTCTTTGAGGATCTTTGGAATACTAGGCCTTTGCGAGTACACGACGCCTATGCCCCTTCCGTGTTTACCTGCGCGTTAAGCAACGAATCGATAGCCGATAGCAGAGAGGCTATCTGGCTCTGCAGGGACACCAGTAGAGGGTCTTCAGGCAATCTCGTTAGCCCTGAGCGGATCTCCTTCAGTCCATCCGTCGCACTTTTTCGCTCGGGGCTTCCAACGTGTCGTGCAACCAGCTTTTCGGAGTGTTCACGATTGCTTCGCCGTAAGCTTTTGCTCGCGAGAGCATTACGTTGCTCAGATGACGAGACAGAGCTGAGCTGATACCCGCGGTTGATGGTGATGGTTTCGGCACGAAGTGCAGCCAAGAGTTCTAGGCTGGGTCCAGAGTTGAGAATGACTTTCACCTGTCGTACAAGACTGGAACTCACCCCAGCGTCCTGCGCCACTAACTCCCGTACGCGGGCGCGCTCTGCCTGTGTCAAAAATAACAACTGCTTTTGGGCTCCGCCCTGGATGCGATTGTTTCGGGCACGCCGCTCGTGGAACGGCTGAAGTCTGAGCGCGATCTGTACCCTGCAAAACTTGCCAAGGGCCGGCCCAACGAGGCCTTTCTTCAGGATTTTGCGAAGTGTATGTTCTTCGTCGTAGTCGAAGATGTCGCACCGGAGTCCTGGTCGGCCGGTCTTCTTTGCAATTAGCCAACGCGCATGGCCATCGATGATCTCATTTTGGCTGTTAATCTCGATAGTTGATTCGAAGAGCGCATCGCCAAGCCTTTCCAATTCCAGCCGGCGGACGGGCGATGGCTCTATTCCGAGCTGGAGAATGGCTTTTGCTGGTCTGAGCTCTTCAGTACTGATGTAATCTTGCCGTAGAGGTAGAGCAAAATTAAGCTGAGAGTAGCTTTGTCCCGGACCGGAATCAACCCGCGATTCATTCGGTGAGCCTGCTCCATTGGATCGGGCGGAAGCGTCGCTCATCGGGTTCTGCGGGTTCGGAGTTGAACAAGGCATGGTCAGTTGAATTGAGATACTGACCGATGTTAAGCCGGAGCCTAGGTTCTACATAACTGCCACCAGAGCACTGATTTTTTACGCAGCCTCCAAAATTCATTTTTGCTAGCAGTCTGCTGCGGCGACTGCTAGCCGCTATTGCTAAGCACATTCTTCAATATTGAACCGGGCTTTTGCCTCTATGCGACGAGTCAAGGTCTTTGTCCTCGATCTTTGAGCAGAGAGTTTCCAACTGGCAGGGAACTGTTCCGTTCATCACCGTGTTGAACAGCACCATGCCGAAGAGTGGGCGATCAGCAGACCAGAAGGATTGTTCGGTACGACCGCATTGACCCCTGAGCGTGTTGTCCATACGATCTCGTCGCCGAAGGCATCTGCAATATCGCGGCGCATTGTCCGTTCGTCGCCGTACCGTAAGACTCCAACTGGCAAATCACTTTCAACCGATCCACCAAGCCCTCTAGAAGGACCGTAGCATCTCCGGCGAACTGGGCATGCGAACATGCGTCTCTGGAGGTGGAATTCCGTGACGGCGAAAAACGACGCCTGTATATATTTGCTCACCGCCCTATTGGGCAGCTCATTGAGTTGTCGAAGATTGGGTGGATTGTGACGTGGCCAGCATCGAGGGGAGTTCGGTGATTCCCAGTTCGTTTCTCAACATCATCATCGTCAATTGAAGAGCGGTCTCCACGGGCTTCATTACCGTCCTTTCGATCTCACTCATATTACCGCGCTTGATCACGGGATACGCAGCAGTGAATGCCTTGCTGAGAGACGAAGTGGCCTCACGCAGGTCTTTACCCGCGACCAAGACGGCAAGCAAACGTGCCCCCTCGAAGCGACGCACCATCCTAGTCCACTCTTGAGCCGCTTCTGATTTTGATTGTTCCCAGTTCTCGCCGCGTAATTCACCGCTCTTTGCTGCGGTGAAAGCAGCCATCAGGTTGAAATACTCTCCGTCCATCTCACCTATGGACCTTGTCACTTCCAAGAGAATTTCCCGTTTCAGCTCCCAGTGCCGCTGTCGCCCCCACACACCTTCATCGATCTTCGCCTCGATTTCCTTCGCAGCCCTTGTCAGTTCCGCGATGTCCTCCTTGGTAGCGAGGTTTTCGCCCTTCTTTTTGAAATAGCTCGGCAAAAATGAGCCCAGGACAAGGCTCACGACGACTGAGGCGAACCAAGTGATTCCAATGACCACGGATTCCATGCCGACAAGTCTCTCACAGTCACAGCCCGCGGAAGAGTCGCAACTTGCAACGCTGAAAACAATCTCCCCCAAGTAATCCCTGCAGACGGCTGCCGCACCCAAATCAACTGGGAAGACTTGACTGAAGCCGAGCCCCTGAATCCAAGGGCCGCGTGTTGAAGCCGACAGATAAGCTTACGATCGAACTCGGCCGGCAAAAGATTCTCCAGACCGTCATCACGGCGCGTTCGTATCGCTGCGCCTCGATAGTGATGACAATCGACCACGTCATCGGGCACCGGGCGCCGCTCACCATCGCGAACGAGATCACCCGTCCTTATGCGCCGGATGCGCCGCACTCGCTCAACGTCGTCGACGTAGACGGATCACCGGTCGTTCGGCGACTTTGTTGCCCTGCCTGCGCACCGGTGTGTATCACCCACGTAGGTGCAGTATGGTGTCGACTCCGTCCACACGGAGCGAAGCCAGCCTTTGCAATTCGCGCCCAAACAATTTCACTGCTATTTCCTTCTCATCCGACGGCGAGATCAATCTTTTCGCCTTTTTCTGCATACTCAGCTGGATTGTTTGCAGCCAGCCATAACCAAACTCTCCAAGAGTGAGCCGCCCTTAAGTGGCGGCTTTTCTTTTTGGAGTAATGAAAGGGGAACAATATGCAGACTCTCCGGTTTTTGCCGTGGGAACCCCGTTGACCAGCAAAGAACGTTTGGCGATCGCCACCCCGGATGACGACCGGGCGGAACTTTCCCAACCGACGGTGCTGTCCACGCTGCGAGCCATTCGACGGACTGACCTTGCCCCCGCAAAACGTACCCCTTATCAGGCTGCTCGAATAGCGAAATGGACAGGAAGATGAGGCAGGGGACGATTATCGTTGGTGTCCACTGGCATCTGTCCCGCACGCACTCGATTGTGATCGCTTTCGCCGCGGGTGACCACGGCGTGAGATTTCACCCTTATCAGATGTGGTTTATCTCAAATCTTCCACCGCGGCCGTTGCTTCCCGCCTGACCTCTCTTCGCTAACTCTTCCACGCGCAACTCCCGTTCACCTGCCAGGGCTTCTCCGCCATGCCCGGGCCTAACCAATCCTCACCGATCACGCCGCCCTTCGCCGGGCGGCTTTTTTGTGGCAGCAGAAAAGGAGCAACCGATGCACGCATGTGTTTCCCGTCCCGCCCTCAACTTCTTCCCCGTCCCAGTGCCGAACTTCGGCGCCTGGGTCCGCCGCCGCAGGTGCGAACTTGGCTTCCGCCTGACGCGCGCAGCCTCCCTCGCGGGCATCGACAAGTCCGCCTGGGAATCGCTCGAGCAGGGATGGATTCCGGCCGCCGACCCAAACTTCTGGCGATCGCTTGCCTCAACCCTCCAGGTCAGGTTCGACGAGCTCGACGGCGTCATCGCGCCGATCGCAGAGCATTTCGAGGCCGCCCAGAACATGTGAGGGTCGACGCTCACTTCGGCTGTGCAGATCGCAATCGTCAACGGCCCGGCGGCATGGCGTGCTCCGGGCCAGCACCGAGGGGCGGCCGTGATGCAACGTGCAATACGCTGGCTGGTCCAGGTTCGAAGAGCGGATCTGATTTCCGTTCCTTCGCTACCTAACTGAGCGGCTTGTAAAGCTCGGCGGCTTCGGTGGCGTGCGCTGGCATCGGGCGCATGGCGTGGTCATTCCGCCCTCCATCCTCGAGCCGTACGGTCCGCCACTTTGGGCCCGAACCGAATGCGCGCCTGCTCGATGATCCGCTTTGCGCCGATCGTGTTTTGTTCCCCGGCAGCATCTCGTGCCAACTCCCTGGTCCGTCCACAAACAACCCCAACGAAATCGCTGCAGTGAGCGCGCCATTGGGTGCGCCTCGCGCTTGAGAGGAAGCATGGAAGGTTCAGTTCGTTGTTCTTCTTGCCAGCTGTTACAGTTCTTGCCCTCGAGAGGGCGATGTCTTCGGTGCGGAGCCCTGCTATTCTACGCAGCCGAGATTCCCTTGAACTCTGCCGTGTGCGTTCGTGATGCTTGCCTAGCCTGCATCATTCGTGAACCCACGAGAGCGTAGGCATGTTCATGAGCCGGACCTTTATAACTCGGCATTCTCGTAGCCGGAGTTGATTTTCGTGTTCCTGAAGGCATGCGCTCGGTCTGATCCGCCATCTTCAGGAGCAGATTGGGGTATTTCAGTCATGGCTATGCCCGACAGGCTTTGCGACTGTTGCTGAGATATTGATTTGTTGGAGCTTGCTGGGAAGTTATCCGGCGGCCGCGCCCAGAGCTGCGGCGATCTTCAGGAAATCGTTCCGCCAGGGGAAGGATTCCGGCAGATGCACAACGATGCGCCGCGCCGAGGCCACCACGCGTGCTCCGAGTTTGAGCAGCCGTTCGCGCAACGTCCAGACCTGCGCCCGGGCCAGCGTGGTCAGGGCTGCGTTCAGGCGGATCTCCTGCATCATCACATAGGCGGCAGCCGCCATCAACACGCGCAGTTGATTGGCCCAGAAGCTCATGCAACTGGTGCGGTCCACATCAAGCGCCTTGAGTTCCTTGATCCTGTTCTCCACATCGCCGCGCTGGCAGTAGACCTCTTCATAGATCCACTGTGCGCTCTGCTCCATGTTGGTGACGACGAAGCGGGGATTATCGCGCGGTTGCTTGCCCTCGGCCCTGACCACCTCGGCCTTGAAGATCACACGCCGCTGGCGCTTCCAACTCTTGGCCGCGTAGCGCGTGTCGCCGTAAACATGCTCGGTCTCCTCGGTCAGCCCAGCGCACAGACGGGCCACGTCGAGCGCATCGGCGGCATGACGGTCGAGCACGGCGTTAGAGGCCATAGCCACGACATAGTCCACTTTTGGCTCAGCATCGAGGAAGTCGAAGACCGCCGGTGATGCGAAGCCGCCATCCAGCCGCACGCGGATGCGCGCCTTGGGAAACGAACTCCGCACCAGTTTGATCAGACGCCGCAACAGGCCCACGGCACCGGTGGCCGCGCCGACATTGCCGGGCCGCAACACGGCTGCGCACAGATACTGATCCGGCTCGTTGTCGAAGCTGACGAAGCTCAGCATCGGCAGGTAGCAGTGGTTGTCATAGTGCGTGTTGAAAAAGGACAACTGCTGCGCCCCATAGGTCGCCGCGTCAGTCGGGTCCATGTCGATGGTCACCAGGCGGGCATGGCCGTTGCGGCGCCTGCCATGGCGCGTGATCACGCGCTCGGCCAGTGTCATGCCCATCGCATAAAGTGAGCGCGGAGGGACGCTGTTCTCGAAGCGCGAAAGAGTAGGCTGCGAGGCCAGATCGAGTCCCTTGATCGGGTCGCGTCCGGCAAGCAGCTTGTGCATCGGATCAGCCCCGATGCGAGCCGCATCGCTGGCATCCTCATAGCCGCAGGCCAGACCGTAGATGCGCTGACGCATCAAGTCGGTTAGCGGATGATCGACCTTGCCTGGCTGGCGGGCATCCTGAAGACAACGGCTAAGCGACTCGATCAAACCATCGCCAAAGCGCTGGTTGGCGGCAGAAAGCAGAATCGCGCCACCATCACTGCTGCCATGTGCCTGATCAAACGACAATACAACCGGACGCTTTTCAAGATCGCTAAACAATACACACTGTGTCGCGGTAAAATCGGTCAAGCGAAAGCCCTTTTGTGCTGTAAATGCTGTCTAGTCAACACGTTTGTAGCACATCGAGCTTTCGCTGCATACTGCTTCATGCATTATTCAGGCTAGCGCTCGGGTCAGCCATCCGCACGGTGCGCAGTCGTCAGCACCTCAGTCAGAAGGACCTGTCGACGCTCGCAGGCGTGGAGCGCAGTCACCTTTCCCGGATCGAGACTGGTTTCGAGCCAAGCCCGCGATTCTGCACAGTCGTCAGGCTCCTCCGGGCGCTCGGTGTCACACTCGTGCTCCGCGTCGAAATGAATCGTAGCCCACAGCAGGAGCAGCGCCGCCGTTCATAAGCCCTTTTTGAGCCTCGTCGGAAGATTTGTGCGCGCGGCATTCGCGATTCTCCTGGCGTGGTCTGGAAGGATTGTGACGTCTCTTGAATCCGCACACCTCGAACCCGTTGTACTTCTCACCCTCGGGTCGCGTTGGAATCGCGTTCAGCACCAAGATGGAAAGCTTTTCCGCCGCGGAAATATCGTTTTCGGCACGGTCGTGCACCGCGTCATTGCGCATTTTGGCGAGCGCTTCCAAGTTGTGCGTCTGTAAAACCACCAGAGGCGCATTCACCCGCAAGCACTGCGACAGCAAATTGAATTGAGCGGTGCCGCTCACCGAATTTTGGCGAGCTCAACGCCATCTGCCCGCGGGCGGCGTCCCCCGCTTGGTTCATATATGCGCATAGATGCTCTGCGTCTTTGTCGGGGCGCGGAAAGTCGCGATTGCAATGGCAATGGCCAATTTGGATGGCCAAATCAAGGATGGCCGAATAGGGTCGTGGGCGAGCCCTCTTAGCCATCAGTTTCACGGAGCTCAAATGACGTATACCCAAAATGACCATGTCCCAATGAAAGTCGCCAGATTGTACCTAAGGGTAAGTACTGAGGAGCAGTGTCTCAGTCGTCAGGCCGACCTCGAACAGAGCACCCGGGCCGCCGGCTTTTACGTCGCCGGTATTTACCGTGAGAAAGCATCTGGAGCGCGGGCAGACCGTCCAGAGTTATTGCGGATGATTGTCGACCTGCAACCAGGTGAACTTGTCGTCTGTGAACGGGTCGACAGATTGAGCAGATTACCTCTGGTGGAGGCTGAGCAGTTAGTAGCCTCCATCAGAAGCAAGGGGGCAAAGCTAGCTATCCCTGGCTTGGTCGATCTGTCCGACTTTGCCGCTGAGGCGGACGGCATCTCCAAGATTGTCTTGGAATCGGTGCAGGAGCTGCTTCTCAAACTCGCCCTGCAGATGGCGCGCGACGATTACGAAACACGCCGCGAACGTCAACGCCAAGGCATCCAGATTGGAAGGGCCCAAGGCAAATACCCCGGCCGGGTTCCCGATGTCGCAACCCACAAACGGATTGTCGCACTTCGTGCGGCCGGACAGACCATCAAGCAGACTGCGGACTTGGCAGGTTGTAGCGTCAGCCAGGCAAAACGCATCTGGGCGATCCATCGGACCGCAGCCACAGCATGAGACCGGCCTGTTGCCGCTTCAATGCTGCGGGCCCGTTCTGTTCTTCCAGCGTCTCCATTTCAAAACAGGAATGAGGGTACACAGCAGAGGAATCCAGGACTGGTCGATCACCCATACCCTGATCCAGCCCGCCGGCGGCAGCGACCGGTAGATCCGAACCAGGATAATCCGCCCGCGTCTTCAGTTGCCGTGGACTTGGGCGGATCAGACGCCCCCTTGAGCCCGCCGCTCGCGCCGCCTTTCGACAAAGGCCGGTCGAGCGGCGGGCTTTTTTGTCCGAAAGAAGCCAAAAGGAGCATGAAATGCACGCGTATCTCCATCAGTCCTTCAACAACTTCCCTATTCCGGTCCCTGCCGTAGGTGCTTGGATCCGCCACCGCCGCCTCGAGTTGGGCCTCAGCTGCGCGAAGGCCGCTTCCCTTGCGGGACTCAGCCACCGAGACTGGCACATGCTCGAACAAGGCTCGGTGCCGAATTTCGACGAGCGATTGCTGCGCTCCATCGCCGCAACGCTCGAGGTGACATTCGACGCACTCGATTGCGCTATTGAGCCGCTGCGGTCTCATTTCGCAGGCGCCGGTGAATGCCCTTGGAACTTGTAGCCAATCAACCAGGACTCACTCGCAGACCAAGCATCTGGCTCACAAGGCCGGTGCTTGGTCTTCAGCTCTTTGGGAGGGAAAAATGATGAGCACAGTTGGGAAGACAGGCCATGCCACCGGCTGGTCCGCCGTGGGCATCCTTGCGACAATCACGGTCACAAAAGCGTTGACGGCTCTTGTAGTGGCCTTTCCGCTCGCCTGGCTGGTCAATCAAATTTTCTGGGCCCGCGCCATCCATGCGATCTTCGGCTCGGACCGCTTGAGCTACTGGCGCTGCGTGGGCCTGTTCGCGATCTGGTTCGCGGCACGGGTCAGGATCAAATTCTCAGGTCCGGCGCAAATCAAAGTAGAAGGTGATCTGTGACTGACCGCCGCCGCTGGAATTTTTGCGCATTTTCGATGGCAGAAAAGGCCGACGCCGTTGTGGCCAAGTTGTCGTGGAGGTAATAATTGAAATTCTCAAAGCACAAGAAGCCGCAAAGGAAGAAGGCAAAGACGCTAAAACAGTTCGCATTCGACGCAGGCAATTCCAACTCGGGCGCCGTCGGGATCGTCATTTCCGTCGAGGCCCGTTCGAAGCAGCAAGCCACACGGCTGGCGAATGCATACCTGGCGAGTTTTGCCGAGCCGATCGATCTGCCTGTACCGGACGGTTACAAGATGCTGGGTGTGTGCTACGCCATGTGCTGTGTCGCACCCAACCTGACACCCAAAGACATCGACCTTGAGGACATAAGGGTGGTTGACCCGCCCGACCGAAGTTCAGATTCTTAGCTTCTCGCCCGCGAACGGGGGCACCGCTCGCAAAAGCGGCCCCGCCCGGGTTCGGACGGCGGGTTGGCGGTCCGATGCCGGTTCTCGGAGCCTGACCGATCGCGCTGATAATGTTCCGTATCCCTCATGGTGACCAACCGGCTGCGGCTGGGTCAGTGAGCGCCTTGTCCACTGAAGTCAACAGTTGACGAATCGAACCTTCGCTTTTAGGTCGGCTGTTGGCATCCGTCATAGATCCGCTTGCCTGGAATTCCATTAAACGTCTCTATCAATGCTCTTGATGTTGGCCCTTGGGTCATCGTCGAAGTCGATCTTGGCTGCTCCGATCCTGTCATCAACCAACCCACCCTGAGTTGCGTACGAGTTCCACCTCTGCTGGCCCATCAGATTGCCGACCGGGTCTACAAGGTACTTGCGCAAGCCAGCGTTATTCAGAAACAGTCGTCCTGAGCAAATGGTTCACGGATTGGCCATTGGACACCATGGGACCATGTCCAACCAGCTCTCCGCGAAGTTCGTCTCCTTTAGCTAAGACACTTTCGCTGCGAGTTCCGCAACGCCAACAACAAAGTCCCGCATCACAATGCGGTGCTCGCCTGCACCCTCGGCCAGCCGATCGAACAAGTCAGGTCGGATTACGATTCCCGACCCACGAATCCGAGGACGAGCCAAGTAGTAGTCACTTCTATCGTATTCTGCACGCCACGTAACAAGCGCCAGACCAATTCCATCTCCATCTCTGTAGGTGCATCCCTCACCGGGTTCCAAAGCAAGAGACATGATCAGAGCGGCGGTCGGCGTAAGAATTGCAGGAGGTGCACCCAGCCCTTCTCGACCATCACCAACAAATTGAAGTTCGCGATCCACTCCAAGCAAAGGTTGGGTTTCCCGCAGAACTACTGCGGAGGGGACCGGATCGATCGACGCCTTCCACATTCGGAGATCTCCTGAGGCCACAGGAGAAAGATTTAGAGCCCGCCGATTATCGATATCCCTCACTTCAAATACGCAATAGCGCATCGCGGACAATTCCTTCTCATCTCGCCAATCCGATGGCTCGACCCGACGGTTCTCCATAGTGCCGAGCCACCGCCAGCCTCTAAATGTCCCGTGTTCCACATTCCCCGCTGATCTGCCAGGCAGGACGCATATCGTCGCTACGAGGACTCCTTCCTCATCCAACGCCTCTTCAATGCCCGAATCAGTAATCGACCCTCCACGGGCGCGATCACGGATTTGGCCCCAAATCGCGTCACCATTTCCTGGTGGGGGTGGAATAGGCGGACGAGGTTGTCGAGTTGCCTCTAACATTAGAGGTATCTCCGGGTTATCGACGAGACGTGATGCGAGCCTGTCCTCCCATGCGACCCCGTCCGTGACCAAGTTTCCGGCTGCGAGCATGGCAGCTCGTCCTCCAGTTGCAACGGACTGAACCGTGTTTTCGATTGTTTCCTCATTGATGAGAAATGCATCAGGCCAACGTTTCCGAACACGGTCACCCAAGCTGTCCAATTGTGAGTTGAGGCGTTTCCCCACGGATTCGCTTTCGAGCGAAGAGACCAGACGCTCTTGTACTGCTCTCGTGAGCCCTGGCAGGAGTCGTTCACCGCGTCTCAACCGATCACCCGCCACGGATTTCACAAAATCCTCTCGGGCTTTCTTTTGTTCCGAAGCGTCATCGCCTTCATCAATAGAAGTCCAGATCACTTGTCTTTCGCCAGCAAGCAGCGCTGGATCAGGTTCAGAAGATGATGCCAACGGGGTTTCTTCGCCACCTACCAAGCGGCGGGCAAGCGCCCTCACGGTAAGCAACCCGCGAGACGATAGCTCCCGTAATACGGGTTGACAAGCGGCAACAACAGCAGCGCCTTTTTCCCTGGACGACTCAATTACGCTAAGTAGCCACACGAGCGTTGCCGGATCAGAGATACTCGAGAGTGCGATGCTGAAGGCGTTCGCCGCGACGTCCGGCCGGTGCTCCTGAAGCAGCCGAGTAGCAAGAAGCGTGCGCCGTTTTCTTTCGCGGCTAGGATGAAACACTCTCAGGTTCGATGGTTCTATGTTTGGTTTTTAGTTTCAACGGTTTGCGGATCTTCTTCGTTGGCTCGACCGAGTCGCGGCACCGGAACCGCCGCAGCTGTGCGGAACAAACAGCGGAACAAACAGCGGAACTTTCAGCGGAACAAGCTGGCGGGATGCAGGTCGATTGGGGGTGGGTGTCCGACGGATGGGGCACTCAAGCCGGCAAGCAAAATCGGATGTAGACTCACCTACGGTTCGGAATGCAGCGAGTTGGCCCCCCCCTTGTGCCAGGCCACAGAAAGACTGAACTTTAGCGGGTAGCAATCCTCTTCGCCGGACGCCTGACCACTGTGGCAGGCGTAGTGCGATGGCAGCCGCGTCCACAGTGGCGTCGCCGGTGTGGCAAGGCCAATCATGGTGGACGTCCCGGTCTGGACAAAGCACGGGGGTCACATAGCCACATGATTGTCGGGCAGCTATGTAATTCGAGCTAAGGCTCCAGGTGACTACCGGGGTGTTTCCATCGGTATAACGCCAAAGACGATGAACGCCATTGCCATCGTGAATCGGAAGCCCGCTGGGCCGGTCTTCCGTTCGGCGAGTGCTGACTCGCTTGGCCTGACCCAGAGAGAGGTTTTCGGTCGGTAATTACTCCCCGGCGGAGAACTGCGAATGATCAGGTAAGTCTCCGAAAGGCGATCCCGCCACTGGATCCGATATTGCGAATCGTCGGCGGGATCGCCCGACACAAGTTCAAGCTCACGCTTCTGGAAGCCCAGGCTGCGTAAAAAGCCAATGTAACGGTCCGCTGCGCGGAGTTCGGAGATGCTATCAAATCTGACGAATCCATCTCGCTCATGGTGTACTGCGAAAACTCCGACAGCGTCGATCATGAGCGATCTCTGATCAGCGCCGGACTGAACAATCAAATCCCGCAGTGTCGAGTTGTCGGCGTTCTTGGCGTGCTTTGGCTTCAGCGGCGCGGAAAGAGCAACCCCGGATTTGGAATGAAGCTCAGGTGGATGGCGCGTATCGCCATGGCTGTTCTTCTGCGTCATGAGCCAATCTGCGCGCGCGAACATGGCTTGGTCTGCCGCGCCGGCATACGTTCCCGGCTCCCTCATGCCGCGGCGCACCAGCCGTTGCCACCCCGTCAACAGCCAATCGGCCGCGACTTGTCGAGCGTCCGGTTGACTCTGAACTCCGGTCCTGGCAAGCGCTCCTTCGTTCACAAGCAGTTGAACCGGAATGTCGTGAACCCCGCCGTCTCGGAGCCATTTCTTGGACCTCTTCAAAGGAACTCCGCTTGCCTTGCGAACGAGTTCTGGGTCCGGTCGAAAACTCTCGACTCCATCGAGTGCATGGGCAACCAGCCAGGGAAAGATATTAATGTAGCTCGAAGCAGTCGTATCGAAACTCGCATGGCCGCAAAAGGACGCGGTGATGAAGGCGGCCTTCTTGGATTCCTTCGTGTTTCCGCAAAGATGTCGCCACAGAGACTTCCCCTCGCGCAGCCAAACGTGAGTTTCGTGCAGATCTGGAAATAGAGAATCGCGCCGTTTTGAGTGGAAGAGGATTAACGAAACGAACAGCCACGCACCGGCCGCATGGCGAAGGGTATGCATATGAACTCCCTTACCCTCATTGGCATAGGGTGTCACCTTGCGGAGGAATGCGTTCAGGTCATCGAACAATGAGCACGGAATACGCTTCCCCTTGCCGAGTGTGAAGAAATAATCTGTCGCTTTGGCTCCCTCGGCGATGCGCATTCGGAACCAGTCGCGAAGTTCTTGCAGTTCGTCATTGGGTTCGTCGTTGCAAAGAAGTGCACCGATAGGCAGTTGCCGCTCTGCGTTCCGAGTCTTCAGCGGATCCGCTTTGCGGTGCCGAACGTGCAACCAGACGAATCCGAGGATCAGCGCGTCTTCCATGCGAAGGCCGCGCAATTCGCCACGCCTGAGGCCAGCCCGGAAAGCGATCCGAACAAGCAGAAGTACCAGTTTTCTTTCTCGTTCGCCGCGAAGGACGGGCCATTCTGCCTCGATCCGGTTGATAATCTCAAAGTACTCGCGATGCGTGATCAGGTTGGGGTCGACGGAAACGGCGTTCGTCAACCAGGGAAGACTGTTTCTTGGCACTGGAACTGCATCGTTGTTCTGCGCGACCAGGTACAGGTCGAACTCGCGGACCGCCTGCACCGCATCCCTGCGATCGCGAACCGGCTGCTGGTTAATCGCATCGAGATATACCGCTCTCCGCTCCGATGGTCCGAGGGCCGCAAGGTCCTTGTCTCCGAGGATACAGCCAAGACTTCGCGCGATGAAAATCACCGTGGCCGCAATCTTACTGGCCGGAATGCGCTTGCCGGGCCGCGAGGAGCGACTGTCAAGCGCAATGCCGAAATCGGCCACAAGTCGCAAAGCTGACGGAACAGAGGCATCTGTCGCCAGACTGGGAAGACGGGCACGCACTGATTTCGATTGTGGAGCGGCAAGCAGAAGATCCATCCAGGCCGGCTCCGGCGGCATGGTGCTCTGACCTCCCGCATCCACCACGGCGGGGGACCGCAGCTCCGGGTCCGCAGGCCTGTCGAACTCTAGCAACGGGGAACCGGGAAAGAGCCGCACTACATCGCTGCGGCGCAGCGACTCCGAGCAAAACTCGGTGTTGTTATATGCGACGAATACAGGCGCGCACTCGCTCACGCAAACTTCCCGCGCGCATTGGCGAAGTTCCTCGATCCCAGGCAGGAGTTCCTGCTCCTTTGCCGCTCGGAACTTATTGATCAACTTGCCGATTCGCCTTAAGACCACCGCTTCGCTGGGAGGGAGGGACTTCCCACCGCGTATAACCGGGGCGAGCAACTCGTCGGCGTCGGCCGGGACTAACGAACGCCAGAGAGTCGCGGTTAAAGGATCGGGCAACCAAATGCGATGCTCGGCATCCGCAACGCCTTTTCTCGCGAGACTCAGTTCAATGTGGAGCCGGCCAACAACAAACGTCCGGCGCTTCCACTCAGGAATCGCGCGGACCAGCGCAACGAGGAAGGGCGCACCGAAGACTCCACCATGCACGATCACCGAAACCAGGACGGCTGCCAGTCGCAGATCGCGCGGTTCAGCCTCTGAGCTCACGTCTTGCAGGCGGACGACCCACTCTGACAGCTCACTTTTCCACTTCTCGTGCACGGATACAGCAGTGGAGTAATCCTTGCTGAAGGGATTATCGAACTTACGCTCAGGCGGCAAGAAATGGGGGAGCGATACCCTTTGCCGCGTGCTGGCGGACCAGCGAACAGCTGCCTCATGGAGGATTGAGAGATAGCCCGCCATCGTGCGCTTGTCCTCTGCCTTGCTCGCAATGAGCAATTCAGTTTCTCGCACGTCCTGTTTTCTCCAGGGACCATCTTTGAGGCCGAAGAGCACCCGCCCAACTTCTGTAGGGTTATCGCGGAGCAGGCTCATGAGCGGCTGAAGCCACACGGTCCGCTCTTTGCTCGACAAGTCAAGCTTCTGTGGATTGGAGAAAATGTTGAATCTGAGGCGCATGGGTAACGACTTTTCTTCCATGAATGTCTATCGGCTGAAATTTAACGCTTTCCAAGAGAGAACCAAGCGCCGCATGCATCGATTCGGAAAAGCTCCTGTAATCGAAGCTTGAATGAGGTCCGAACCGCTCCTCGCCTTCAATGAAATGGCCGAGGAGTGCCGAAATCCACTCCTGACAGAGCCGTTCGTCTCCCGCCTCGCACCACTCGCTGAAGATCGTTTTCGCCAGGTGGCGCGCGAAGTTTGCCACGAAGGGAAGAGATTGCTGTTCGAGAGTCGCCGGGCTTATTGCAAGGAACTCGCTGTCGGGACTGATCAGAAAGAGCGGGAGTTCTGGCAGCGCGCCGAAGTGCTTCCCCCATTCAAAGGTCTTCACGTATTCGTGGTAGACCCTGAGTTGGGAAACGGAGAGGTCGGCCGCGACGCCGAGCCGTGCTTTGGCGCTGCCCTTATCGGCCACGCTGACGCGACCGCTCGAGGTGTCGATCGCCGATAGGTCGGGGACTCCGCCGTGGGTTGGGCGGTGACATGTCCCAAGAGTCACCGCGCAGAACGTCAGCAGGGTGAAGGCATTGTGGCGTGCAATGATGGCCTTGATGTCGTCGCGTGCATTCAGAATATCGTTGGCCGCGGCGATTATTGCAACCAGCTTGGCGAGAAAATTCTCGACAGCTTCGAGCGTTGGACACATGGGGCTGCCGAGATAGCCGGATGAGTCGCTCGGCTTCAACGTCAAGTCCACCGAAGCGTCGTAGCCGATAATCCGAAGCTCTGCGTCAAGCGTGGACACGGCGGCGAGTTCTGCTTGCTGGATGCTCCGCACAGCCGGGGTGGCATAGAATCTGCCGTCTTCGCCGGCGAGTTCCTTGTGGAGCGTCATATATGTCACCGATACGAGATTCCCGGCGCTCTGGTCATAGATCCGTTGCCGGAGCACGCGTCCAAGGCGAGCAAACGTCACTCTGCCAGCGAGGCCCGGTCCTCGATCTGAGTTTGAATGTTGGAGAGCGTATTTGAGCCGCAGAAAATAGGTTTTTGGATGTTTCCTAATCCCGACCGGCTTGGCGAAGAGCTGCAGAGGTTCTCCTTTCCTGCCGGGAAACTTCATGACGAGGAGACGGCGCAAAAGACGGCCGATACCCCAGTAATCGGGCGCGACAAAGAACTTCCGCACACGGCGGCATCCTTCATAGTCGCCGTGCTCCTGCTCATAAGGAATTGGCACGGCAGGGAGCAGCCACTCAGCAGGTTCCAATTTGTCGCCCGGCAAGAAGAGCGTCAACTTGTTCACCTTGGAAGGGCGGTCGCTTCGCACCTCCATCGATTGAGCCGTGGATAGGGTCAGCCCACGCGCCACGATGAGTTTCGCCAACGCAAAGATTTCCAGACCGCCCAGGCTGCGATCCGCCTGGCTCTCGAGGATCTGCAGCCCGATACCGAGATCTTCAATAGCCAGGTTCCGCCATGCGAAGGGGAGGTTCTGGTTTTGCATGGCCTGCCAGGCGTTGCCATTACCCTTTCGGCGTGTGGAAAGATGCAGCTTCTGGACCGGCAGTACGTCAGCGGGGTTGACGCCCGCATTCATGCAGTTTTTCTTATCTTCCTCGGACCAGCGGCTGCGCGTGTAGGTCACGGCCGTAGCATCGGCTTCGCCATTCTCCTCATCGCCTTCGTCGGCGCTCTCCTCATCCTGCCGATCGTCTCCGGGGTCGCTTTCCTCATCGACTTCGTCCTCATCATCGAAGCATTCGACCCGATACGTTGCTCCATCGACCTCTTCCTGCGGCGCCGGCGACTCCACCCCGGCGGTTTCGAGTTCCCCTTCACGCGTATAGTTACGGAGAGACTCGGGCTTGTCCGCCACTTTCAGCAAGCCAAGAATAGAAGCGAGATCCCTCTTAAGCTGTTCTCCCAGTGTGTCGGAGTTCACCGGCAAATCCCTGCGGGTCTGCCGAAGTGCGGCCTGCAGTTCGGCCCGTGTCGCAATCAGCGGGATCTTCGCCAGCGCACTGCGAAACGCCGTGCTGGCGCGGTAGCGATTCATGGTGAAATGCCGAATTGCCAAGGTCCGCCGGTACATCGACTCCCGCACGACACGGCCGGGCCCCTCGGGCGACAGCCAGTCCTCGCGATGCGCCCAATAGCCGAGTGCAGCGATGTGGGCTAGCAGAGCTTCCAGGCGAAGCGCATCGAATTGTTGCCGTAGGTTCGGGTGCCCGTCATCAGGCTGGACAGAGCGCTTGATGTACTCTTCCCAGAGCAGGCAGCACAGCCCATGTTCGCGGGCGCCGCTGCTCACGAAGGGGTTGTCACCAGAGCAGCGAAGGAAGCACGTGCGCTCCTTCTCGCTATCGAAGAGAAACACCGCGAGTTGCTCAGCCTGATGAATCATCCATCGCAGCTCGCAGATATACATGCGGATTCTCGGATGAAGTTCGGAGGGTCCTGTATGGAGCGCCCTGCGCAGCAAGCTGCAGGCCTGGCTCGCAACCCTCAGTCCCCCGAGAAGGGAGGCAGGCATTTGCAGACCGGTCAGCAGCTCGGCCAATACCGCGGAGTCCGAGGTTCCGCCGCGGACCAGTGCGTGGCCACGAATTAAGAGCAGCCTCCCGGCAGGGTTGGACGGGATGTCGGTCACCGTGTCTCCTGTCTGGCTTGCGGCTTGGGCCGGAAGGGCAGGATTTTCCCGTCCGGCAAAACACGGAAATACATGTAACCGGCATCCTTATAGGTGGAGTCGACGCACGCAATTGAGCGGCCGACGTATCGTGCCGCACGGCGATCCTTGTGCGGCTCGATCGACTTTAGGAAGCCCAGTTCCAGGAGCCGCGGCCACGCGCGCCCGAGCGCCCGTGTGCTGCAGCCCGAGGCCTTGCGCAGCGCCGTATAGCCTACCCTCACCGCCCACGTGCCATCATCAGCGCTCCTGCCGTTTTCCTCTGCCATCCTCACCAGCGCCGCGTAGATCTTGCCGTCATTGCGGCGCACGTCGAAAATCGAGAGGCAGCTAGTCATTGCGTGATCATCCCCGCGCACCTCGAGTTCGGGATCTCCCGGGGCCGGGAACAACACCGTATCGAATAGAGTCGATTCGTTCATCGACAATCTCCTTACCAAGGAGTCGATCCAACACCTCTTTTTGCACGACCCCGCAGGGTCTAGCTCACGACAGTATCGGTGACTTCTTATGTCACCATAATACATTTTATGGTGATTTACAAACTCAACTGAAGGATATTTTTACCTGATGAGATTGTTCTACAATTTGATTATCTGCTCGACCGCGGTGCGCACAGAGATATACTGAGTTGCCAAAGGAGTGGCTACATGACGATTGCAAAATCAAAAAAAGAGGTTAAACCTCGCGGTGACAAGATGTTAGGCGCTCGCATCCGGAGCCTGAGGGAGATGCGCGGGATGTCGCTTAGGGAGCTTGCAACAGCGGCCGAATTCGAGTATCACAATTTGTCCAGGCTCGAAAACGGCCGGATCGGATACTCGTCTGATTCGATTTGCAGGATCGCCCGAGCTCTCGATGTCACGATTGCCGATCTCTTTGCCCAGGGTCCTCCGGTGCCGGTCAACTGGGTTCCATGGGCTGACCCCAAAGAGGCCCGGCCATTCATCCCGATCACAAGACCGTTGGAAAATGGTACGTATGCTATTGAAGTTAAAGATGATGCAATGACTCCAGAGCTTCTGCGAGGCGATATCGCCATCGTGAATCCGCACTTCGAGGCTCAACATGGGCGTCTCGTCGCCGTTCGCATTGCCGCCGAAGAAGGCGAAAGAATCTTGATCCGCCGCGCACAGTTAGTTAAGAGACCAGCCTGGCATCCCTTGCCAGGGGGAGAATCCGAATTTGATAGCTACACGGATGAAAGCCCGGTTTGGGATCTCATCCCGAACGATACGATTCACTACGAGACACTGACCGGCACCCGTGGCACTCGCTGTCAACCATCTGGGTGTGTAGTGACAATTATTCGACAGTTGACTTGACAAGACAATATAATGAACATATCCTGTCACTAGTGATGGTGAAAGGAGAGCATTTCTAGAGACGTGCGAGATGATGGCTGGCATCGAAGTAGTACATGTTGGTGCCGGCTCTCCAGCTGAGATTTTGGACATCGTCTGGACCTTCTGGGTGGGTGCTGCAGCATTGCATCCTTGCCAAGATGTGCCCTGTTCTCTGCGAGCAGGCTAGCGCTTGCTCCTCCGAGCTTGAATCTCAGATTTACATGCTTAGGGCACCGCCCCTAGTTCACCGGCAAATTGTTGGCAGGAGGATGGCATGGTTCGACTCTTGAAGATCCCGGAAGCTGCATTGCGGTTAAACATCAGCGTAAAGACCACCTGGAAGATGGTGTACGGCGGGAGGGTCGATGTGGTGCGGATCGGCCGCTCCGTCCGAATTCCAGAGGACTCCGTTGACAAACTCATCGACGATGGCACAACCCCTGCTCACAACAACGACGATGATGACGATGACGATGATGACATGTAGCCGGATGAGGAGCGGCATAGTACCTGGCAGCTATCGCCGCTTGGATCCGCAGGTACCGGTCTGCAACTGACCCACCACCGCAGTTCAACGCGGTGGACGGGCCGCCCGCAATAAACCTCCAACACAATTCAGAACCATTGGCCTGCCCGCAGACAATGCGGCCAGGTCGACGGGAGATCTTTGTCCCGTTGAGCGGCCGCTCAGGCCCAAAGGAAAACGGAAATGAGTGTAATCAAGCGAGGCGGTGTTTACTGGTACGAATTCCAGTTCATGGGCCAGCGCATCCGCGAGTCGGCGCATACAGGGAACAGGGAACTCGCACGCTCCATCGAGCGCGCGCGGCGAACGGCGATGGAAGAATCTGCCGGCGGCGTGAAGCGGCGGAAGCCGTTATTGTTCAGAAAAGCCGGGAAAACCTGGCTGGCAGGCAATGCCCACTGGAGTGAGTCCTACCGGGAAATCAACACAATGAAGTTGAGCCATCTGACGCCCGTCTTTGGCAAGCTGCTCATCAGCGAAATATCGAACGGGAAGATCTCGAAATTCCAGATGCAACGGAAGAATTCTGGCGCTTCAAATCGCGAAATCAACATGGAAACAGGGGTGCTGCGCATGATCCTCCGCAAGCATCGGTTGTGGCACCTCCTGGCGCCGGACTTTCATCCACTCCCTGAGCGTGACGACGTTGGCAGGGCCCTTTCCCTGGAGGAGGCGAATTGTATCCTCCAGGCAGCCATCGCGAGCAGGAGCAAGTCTCTTTTCCCGGCCATCATGACCTTTTTGCACACCGGCGTCCGCAGCGCCGAGTTGCGCAAGATGCGCTGGAGCCAGGTGGATTTCATCCGGCACGCGATCACGGTTGGAAAGTCAAAAACGCGCGGAGGCGATGGCAGGGGGATTCCGCTCAACGACGAGGCCTTCGAGATTCTGGTGGAGTGGCACTCGCGCTTCGAAAACCCGAAGCTAGATGACTTCGTGTTCCCGAGTGAGCGCTACGGCTTCGACGGCCATCAATCCTACTTGACCGGGGCGGTTGCGGTCTACGACCTGGACTCGACCAAACCTATGGGTTCATGGAAATCAGCCTGGACTACCTGCCGCAAAGCTGCCGGAGTCTGGTGCCGGCTCCACGACCTGCGCCACACCTTTATCAGCGCTTTGGGGGAGGCTGGAATACCGGAGTCAACCATGAAGGCCATTGCCGGGTGGATGTCGGCGAAGATGCTGGAGCGATATTCGCATACCCGCAACCAAGCCAAACAAGATGCGGTCAATAAACTCCCCCGCAGGAGGCCGGAGTAGCCCCCTTTACCCCTTGGGCACCTTTGGGGTCCCCACAAAATCCCCCACAGTCCCAAACTACAAAAGGGTTGCCATATCGGCAACCCTTTTGTTATCAGTGGTAGGCAAGGCGGGGCTCGAACCCGCAACCCCCGGCTTAGAAGGCCGGTGCTCTATCCAGTTGAGCTACTCGCCCGAAATCTTCATCCCAGCGTTGATGATAAAAGAGACCTGGGGATCAAACCAAATCCCGCTTTGGCACCTGATTTGCAGTAAGACCGCCATTTTTCAACCCGCAGCCTCGCTTTTTATCATATCGCAAAACTTCTGCGGGGCATCGGCCCCACAGCCCTTAAGCCAAATCGCCACCTATCGGACACGAATCAGCCGTTGGGTCACGAAGCTACACCTGTACCAAGCGGCAAACATCCCACCGGCCCCTCCATGATTGCACACTCTCCATGTGCTCTCACTTCAAGGTGACTCGCGGCTGTGAACACGGCACGCTTCGGTCGCTTCATAAGAAAGGGTAGGCCAGACCGCGGGCGTCCACCGTCCTTAAAGCCGAATGGGAAGGCGCGATAGCGTAGGAGCCCCGAAAGTCTCACGCTGCGTAGCCACCACTGGGATCATGCGGCAGAACCTTTGGCTTCTTCTTCCAAAAGCTAGCGACTCTTGCTCTCCCTCCCTTACGGGCTAGAAGGTTCGTTACAAATTCAATCGCGCAATTTGATGCTGCCTGACGTACCGATAGAGATCGGTGTCGCAATGCTTCTGAGCTGGATCGGCAGAGTACAACAGAATAGGTTCTCGGAGTCTATTCGGAACACCGCGCCACAAACTCTTCGTAGGTCACCGGAACCGTTCCGACGCGTTCCAACACAATCGTGAATTCGAAGGAAGATTGCGCGGCGAGTACGGGCGCCTGGCGATTTTCCAATGCACTGGACAGCGTCCCCCAAGGAGCGACAGTGGGTTCCAGGGCCACCGCATATTGAAGCGGCCGCACGTTTCCTTCGGGCCATCCTCCATAACAAAGCCATAGGCCAAGGTAAGGAAGTTGCCGTGCGTCGAATCGAACGGCAATGCCCTGTCCGCTCTTTGCGCGGTAGAGTCCACACCAACCCGTCTGCAATCGGCCGGTGTAAAGCATCTCCGCCGTGGACGCGGAGATCGCTTGCGTGCGGCTCAGATCAAGTGCAGAGCCTGGACCGCCGGGCTTTGGCCAGTCAATCACCGAGTGACCGGCACCAACTCTATCGTGCCGCGAAGACTCAACCCGGACGGTGTAAACCTCCGGAGGAAGAACGACGCGATCTTCTGGATCAATGGCAAACAAAGGATGCAAGGCATAGAGAAAAGGGACTGGAGAGTCTCCTTCGTTACGAATGCGGTAGTGAATATCCAGGGATGAGGTGCGGAGATCAAGGCGCTTCTCAAAGAGCAGCGGCCTACTGTAGCCGGTCGCCGCCATCGACACGGAATCGCTGCCGGAGGCGCTCACAACATCCCAGCGGAGTCTCCAGAAGTCACCATGATCGGGAACCGGCCCACCGGGAGTTTCAGGATCGCAAGCACCCACGCTGGGAAGGCAGTCATCAATACCGGCACAAGCGGAGTTCTCGAAGCGATCCCACGGACCGAGAGGTTGTTGGCAACGATACGATTGTGAAGGTTGCAGAAGAAACTCGACCTCCGATTTTGTGTCGAAAAACGAGGTGATGTTTCCGCCGCTTTCGGGCAATACGCGCACACGCAGCGAATCGTTTTCGAGCGTAATCGCGGCAGCCGATAAACCATCCGAAAAGGACATAAACTGTAGTCACCCTTTCAGCACGCCCTTGCCACGAATTCCTGAACCGAGCCAGGATCGCGAAAGGGCCCCGTTTCGCCTGGCGCACTGAAACTGTCACCAGCGGCAATCGTAATATCGAAGCGTCTCTTGATATCGCCCTGTCGTGCCAGTGTAACAGCGCGAATGAGATCACGAGAGAAGTCTGGATTCAGTCCCCTTCGTGATCGAAAATAGCAGCATAGATGCCGCTGAACTGAAGAGGGGATCGCTGTCATCCGAAGCATGTCTTGCTGGTGTGTCTGACAATGAGATCGCTGCGTTCCTCAACCGCATGGACATGCGCGGGACAGGGCATTCACATGGAATGCGCACCGCGTGGGTTCTGTGCGGCGTGAGCATGGCATCCATACTTACCTCTCAGCCGAAAAGAATGGTGAGAGGTAAATCCCAGCCCATAAAAGAGTTATAAGATAGCCCCAAAAGTTCTTTGAAGGCCGGTGCTCTATCCACTTGAGCTAATCGCCCCCTCTCTACCACTCTAACTAAGATTGGCTTTTGACGACTCCGGCAAAGACCGCCAGTGCCTCATCGAGCACTCTGCCAGCCTCGGCGGCCGACTCGCCGCAGGCAGTTAGATAGGCCGTGACTCCCAGACGGTTGAGGTCAGCGGCGATGCAGGCGCGGCGAATGACCAGGTCGGCGCGGCAGCAACGCAACGAGACGGAATGCAGGCGGGCGCAAAGCTCTTTGCACCACGCCGCGGCCAAATCCGGAAGAGACCACTGCTGATCGCTCACAGGTAAAAGATCGATATAGCAACTGATGGCGTGCGTGGCGGAGGCGGGTTCCGCATCCAGTTCGTCGGGATCGACCCGGTCCGGCGCGGCCATGGGCCAGGTGTCGCACTTTGAAGTCCAAACGGGCGATCCTGGGCCATTCAGCTCTTCGAGCGCCGCGGCCAACGCAGGAAAGCCGACTGCTTCCTCCAACTCGCGGGCAAGCTCCGGGTGCTGGCGCAGGTCTACAAATCCCGTCCAATGCGCATCGATGACCGGCGCTTCCCCGCCCACTTCGAACTCCCAATCAGCTTCCATATATTCTTGAGCGGTTCTCCAGTTCAGGCGGCGTTGTGGATGTCGTGCAGACAGTCATTTCCGGGAACAAAAAGGACGGCGGTTGCCGCTCTCACGCTGCGTCGGCTGGTTGACCGTTCTGTCGGGTCACCTGCAGCAGAAAGCGGATCACGGTGGCCTCTGCCCAGTGAATCTCGTTGCCGCTGTCACGGGAAAGATAGGCGCAGTGGCCCCCGTGCCGAGTCTCCACGAAGTGAACGTGAGGATTGGCGTGCAGTTTGGCGCGAGTCTCCGGCAGCAGGCGGATAAACGGATCGTCCAGCGCATGCAGAATGAACGTGGGGACGGCAATCTTGTCCACTACGCGGGCACTGGCGGCGCGGTCGTAGTAGTCGCTGGCATCGCGGAAATTCCAGTAGCGAGCCACAATCTTGTTGTCGAACTCGCGGATGGAGCGAATCGGCCCTACGTCCTCGATCTGATAAATGTCGGGAAACAGCTTGGCCTTGCGGTGGTAGCGCGCGATCAGGTCCAGCAGAAACTTCCACTCATAGAGGCGATTAACAGGCTGGTGCAAGGCGTCCGAACCAGGGGCCAGGTCGATGGCCGGGCAAACCGCGGCCACGGCGCACAAGGGGGCGCGGTTGCCCCACTCTCCCGCCAGCTTCAGCACCAGGTTGCCGCCCATGGAGTAGCCCACCAACGCTACACGCTGCAGGCCATAGCGCTTGGCAAAGTGGCTGATCACAGCCCCCAGATCGCTGGAAAGTCCGGAGTGGTAAAGCGTGGGAGTAAGAGCCTCCGTGTTGCCGCAGTTGCGCATGTTCATGCGAACGATGTTCATGCCGGCGTCCCAGGCGCGGGCGGCAATCCCCTGCACGTAGCGGGAGTCCGAAGAGCCCTCCAGGCCATGGACTACCAACAGCGTCAAACGGGAGGCACGGACCGCTTCCGGCTGCCAATGGCAATGGCACAGGACGCGGCTGCCGTCGGCCGGATCCACCTCCACAGTTTCCGCAGTCGCCTTGAGACGGAAGGGCGGGCGGGGAAGAAAATTCCCTACAATGGTTTGTGCATGGCCGTTGGTCAGGCCGCGCAACGGCTCAAATGGAGGCAGATCGAGCGGCAGTCCGTTGGACACGTCGTCAAAGCCTTGAGTTTTCATGGGCCTTCGAGATCACGAAATTCGCTTGTTCGGTTAAACGGCCTGTTGAAGATCTTTTGCGGTCCATCGAAGAAGTTGGGGCGGCGCGTGGGGATCGAACTCTTGAACCGCCTCAACCGTCCATAATTTACTGATACACGTTACCACGATTGCCGAGAACGACGCTATTGCACGCCAGGCTACCAGAGCCTTGGCTTTGGGTTGCAGCGCTATTGAAGAAACATGACGTGAGTATTCCCTGCGTGCTCTTCATGGCAGCGCGCGACACCTGCGCCATGCGCTCACTCACTGGTCTTCAAGGGTCGTACTTGCTGGCCGTCGCCCAAGCAGGCGATAACTCCGGCGATGACCATCTTGGTCTCACCGGGGCCGCGAACCGGAACCGAGATAACGCCTGCTTGTTCAACCGGATAATCATTCCCTCCAACGAACAAGGCATCTCCAACAAAAAGCATCTCCTTCAATGAAATGCCGAGCAAGTCTCGCAGTTTGCGAATCCCGTAGGCCTTGTCAACGCCGGACTTGGTGACATCAATAGAGGTCGTGCCGCCGAGCCGTACCGTACACTCAGGAAGAAGCGTATCCAATATTGCTTTGACCTTTTTCCGCTTGGCGAAGTCCGGATCCCATTTTTCCTTTTCGTCCAAGGGGGCCTGCTGGCCAAGCGCGGAATAAGTGATCTGGCCTCCTCGATCTTCGATCCTCTCTCCCCAAGTTCTTTCGACAGGCAAGCCAGCCGTTTCGATCGCCTTCTGGATTGAGCTGACGATCTTTCCCTTTTCTTCCGCGCTGAAGTCATCCGAATACAGCTTTTTCCACTCCCCTGCGTATTGAAAGAACTCCGTTCCGCAGGTAGGCAGAATAAACAGCTTTTCCAGGCGTTCATCCTGGGGAAGCTTGGAGATTACCTGTTTTTGAAACTGCGACCAGGCACCTCCAGAGATAATTGCCACGTCCACCACGCCGAGCAGTTCATGCAGGAGTGAGGACATTTCGCCATCAAGAGATGATTTGCTCGCGGCAAGCGTTCCATCGAGATCGAAGATCATCAGCTTCTTTACCATTCGTCCACCTCTCGGCTCTTGCCACTTATGGAAAAGCAGCACTGCGCTATTGCGTGCTGGACGCCGGCGTCGGTTGCTGTGGATGGCCGCGCGGAACCCATGCCAGGTCTCCGCTCAGAACGTAAATGGAGAGCGCCGCGGCCATGAACAAGGCGCCCACCCAGAAGCGCCAGTCGCGATGCATGCGCCTCCAGTAAGGACCAGGATCTGGCTGGCCGGTATCGCTACTATTGCCTTCGGGGTTATGCTTGCTTCCTGTCATCTTGTCTCCATGGTTACCGTGCATTTGCCGCGGCGTGTCGTCTGTTTTCTTCCCACTGATCTGGCCCTAAACAATTGCACCGTCACAGGACTGTCATCCTGAGCGAAGCGTAGCGGAGTCGAAGGATCTGCGGTTGTTCTTTCTTCTTCCCTGTTGCAACACAATATGGCCGGGTCAAAAACCGTGAGTTGTCGAGTTCAATGAAGGTGATGAAGAGTCCTCGCCAGATCCGCGTGTCTTTTGCGAAGTCAGTGTTTCATCCTTGAGCGTCGAGGACTGAGCATTTGGGCACACCATCAAGACAGTGGAAGCCGCAGGCAAATGGCCACCCACGCCGTGGGATAGCCGCCAGACCGGTTCTATCGCTCGCATCTTCGACGCCCCATCGCGGCCAGCTGGCAGGATCATCCATTGTTCATCCGGAGCGCGGCTGAGTGGACCATAATGAGAATTAGCGGCTTTCAATCACTTCATAAACTCCGGTTATAGGCTGTGCAATTCTTGAAAATGACTCCTTTGAGTGAGCAATATTGAGCTGTGCTTCCCGTTCGCTTGTGCAATCCTAAAGCATTCGCCAATGCAGGTGTGCTCAGCCGCACACTCAGACCTTCCATCTGAGCCAGCAGAGTTCTGCTTGGCAAAACCTGGTTGACCGTCAAAAAGACAGTCGTTGTTGCGGCAACTTGGCTTGCCTCCGAAAATGAGTGATTGGACACGATGGAATATTTGAAATTGAAATCGTTGCTACGCCGGGTGATTGTGGTTCCCCTTCTGGTGACGACAGCCCTTGCTGGATTGCTGTTGTGGGAAACCTTCGACTTGAACAAGTCCTTGCAGTGGGTTGACCACACCGATCAGGTTCTCGACCAATCAGGGCATCTGCTCATGTTGCTGATCGATATGGAATCAGGCACGCGCGGATTCATCGTAACGGGCGATGAGACCTTCCTTCATCCATATCAGGAGGGCACGAAGAAGTTCGATTCCGAATTCCAGTCCTTGTATTCGATGGTGGCAGACGGCCAGCCGCAGCAGCGGCAGCGTCTGAACGATATTTATGCTGGCTACACGGGGTGGCAAAGCTACGCTAGCAAAATTATCGCCCTTCGCCGTGCGGAAAAAGCTGACCCCACTCTCTATGAGAACCAGCAAGGAAAGCTCAGAATGGATGCCCTTCGAGAGCAAATCTCGGAGTTCCAAGGCGTGGAGGCAGGACTGCGTGCCGAGCGCGTTCAGGTCGCACACCTGCGATGGATCCTGATGGTGAGCAGCTGCCTGGTCCTGGGCTTGGGATTTGGGGTTCTCCTTTCTCTGTTCACCCGGTATCACGTGCAGGCACTGGGCACCAAGCTGTTGCAGAGCGAGGAGCGATGGACTGCGACTCTGGGCAGCATCGGCGAGGCCGTGATCGCAACGGACAGCAATGCCAGGATCACTTTCCTCAATCCGGTCGCTGCTGTTTTAACGGGCTGGCAAGCGGCGGAGGCTTTCGGCCAGCCGATCGGAAAAGTGCTCAAGCTCATCAATGAGAAGTCAGGGATGAGCGCGGACAATGAAGTGCTCCGCGTGCTCAAAGAGAAACAGGTTCTGTCCGTGGCGAACCACGTGGACCTGGTCACGAGGGATGGCCGCGAAATCTCAGTCGAGCACAGCGCCGCGCCCATCCTCGCCGGCAAGGAAGAAGTCATTGGCGTGGTGCTGGTCTTTCGCGACGTCTCGGAGCGGCGACAGGAGCAGATTGAAATTGCGGAACAGGCCGCCCTGCTCGAACTCACGCAGGACTCCGTTTTTGTAATCGACTTGGAGGGGATGGTGCTCTTTTGGAGTCGCGGTGCAGAGGCGATGTTGGGATACTCCAAAAGCCAGGCGGCCGGCGCCGTCTCGCACGACCTGCTCCACACCGATTTTCCGCGGCCTCTGGCTGAAATTCGAGAGGAGCTTCTGCGTGTCGGACATTGGGAGGGCGACCTCGTAACGACTGCTCAGGACGGCAGGCGCATCGTGGTGTCCAGCCGCTGGGCATTGCAATGGGGCAAGCGCGACCAGGCGCCTCGTGTGCTGGTGATCAACAGCGACATCACGGAACGCAAGCAGGGAGAAGAGTCGCTCGTCCTGCAAAGAGAGCAGCTGCGCGCGTTGGCTGAGCGCCTGCAGTGGGTGCGCGAAGAGGATCGCAAGAGGGTCGCTCGCGACCTGCACGATCAGATCGGACAGATTCTCACCGCCATCAAAATGGATATGACCTGGATGACCCGTCATCTGCCGGAGTCGGAGGGCACGGTGCTCGCTCGACTCAAGGAATCCATCAAGTTGATCAATGATGGCGTCAAGTCGGTGCGAACCATATGCAGCGGACTGCGTCCTGGAGTGCTGGACGACCTTGGCCTCGCGGCAGCCATTGAATGGCAAGCCAGCGAGTTTGCTTCTCGCAATGACATCCAGTGCCTGGTCTCTGTTCCGCCCGTCGATTTACACTTGGACGGTGACCGGGCCACCGCGACATTCCGAATCTTTCAGGAGTGCATGACCAACGTGATTCGCCATGCGCAGGCAACGTCGGTGCGCGTCGCTTTGGTCCAGGAAGAGGAGAACATCCTCCTGGTTGTGGAAGACGATGGAATTGGCTTCAGTGAATCCGGGTCATCGAACACTCTTGGGTCCTTGGGTCTGCTGGGCATGAAAGAGCGAGCGCAGTTCTGCGGGGGGGATGTGCAAATCTCAAGTTCCATCGGCAAAGGCACAACCGTTACGGTGCGCGTCCCCGTAGATACTCCACGCGTCAAGGGAGAGCAAACATGCACATCCTGATCGCTGATGACCATGCGGTCGTGCGCCGTGGACTGAGAGAGATTCTGGCTGATGCTCTTCCCGACGCGGACTTTTCAGAAGTCGGAAATGGGGATGAGGTGCTGAGCCACCTGGGAAAATCCCAAATTGCCATGCTGGTGTTGGACATCAGCATGCCTGGACGCAGCGGGCTGGACGTGCTGCGCGATGTAAAGCACACCTACCCTCGGTTGCCAGTGGTCATATTGAGCTGCCAGCCCGAGGACCAGTACGCCGTACGCTGCTTGCGGGCTGGCGCATCCGCCTATATCAACAAGGAAAGCGCTCCTGAAGAGCTGGCGATGGCAGCAAAGAAGATCCTGAGCGGCGGCCGCTACGTAAGCGCAAGCCTCGCGGACAAATTGATTGCCAATTTGGATGAGTCCATCGAGAAGCCCCTGCATGAGCTGCTCTCCGACCGCGAACACGAAGTCATGAAAATGATTGCCGCCGGCGTCCCCTTGACGGAAATTGGCGACAGGCTTCATGTCAGCGTAAAAACGATCAGCAGCTATCGAGCTCGGATTATGGAAAAAATGCAAATGAAGAGCAACGCCGACCTGACCCGCTACGCCATGACGCACGGCCTCATCGAGTAGGGTCTGCCGGTGTAGGAATAACCCTACAGAGAAAACGGAACAAGCCTTACACAAATCACGGTCTTCGCTGATTCCGGTTAATTCTTGCCTCCGGTATCGTAGTTTCAGATCGAAAGTGCGACCGGGCAGACGGAAACAACGATGAATATCCTGATAGCAGATGATCACGCGAACGTGAGACGCGGCCTGAGAGAGATCCTGGTCGACGCATTTTCCGGCGCCCAGTTTTCCGAAGCCTCCGACGGAGACGAAGTGCTAACCAAGTTAGTCGCGTCTCAACACGACGTCCTATTGCTCGACATCAACATGCCGGGGCGCAGCGGGCTGGAGGTGTTGAAGGATGTAAAGCATATTTACCCCCTGCTCCCAGTCATCATGGTGAGTGTCCAGCCGGAGAACCAGTATGCGTCGCGCTGCCTACTGGCCGGTGCAACCGCTTATGTCAACAAAGACAGCGCATCAGAAGAGCTGGCGCCGGCGATCAAAAAAATACTTGATCGCAAGCAGGGTGCAAGCGGGGCACGAGCGGAACCTGCTCATTGGATTCGATAAGCCCGGTGACATATTACTGTTCCGGCCCTTGACAACTACACCGTCACAGAACTGCCATCACCTACACCGTCATGCAGAGGACTCACCTACACCATCATACAGAGGACTGTCATCCTGAGCGAAGCGTAGCGGAGTCGAAGGATCTGCGGTTGTTCGTTCTTCTTTCCTGTTGCAATACAAATCGGGCCGGATCAATAATGCACGAGAAGCTCAAAGTCCGACAGCGCGCGCAGTCTTCGAGATAGTTGATTTATATATCTTCAATCGAAGCTTTTCGACAAGTTTGACGCTTCCTTATAAGAGTTACGTTTCTATCGAGCCCTTGACTTATCTCCGCAGTAACCAACCTTGAAGATGATGTAGTCCCTGCCGAAGCCGAAGCGCGGCTATGGCTGTTTTAGCTGGTCAGCGCTGCTGCGCGATTGGGCCGATCAAAAGCAAAACAAAAGCACGGTGAAGCAAATCTATAAAGCCCATCGTCGTCCTTCCTGTTGCGCCATAACGCCTAACTTGATCACCCCAGTCCACCTTTCGTCGTAGGGAAAGCCCTACAACCCTCTCGCTGCAAAACCTACAACAATAACAGTCTTCGCCGATATTAACCCTCTTCCCCGCCCGCTATCTTGGTTATATTGACTTCGCAAGGGGTGACTGTAATTCATATCCTTGCCCGCACTCTGTACGATTGAAAGGTATCGACAATGGCTACCAGCCTCGCCACGATGAACAGCTCGACATCCAGGATTCCACTGGGCCGCTCCTTTCCTTTGCCTCCGGTTGCGCATCACATGTTGAAGGTCGTTCCGAATCGGGTTGATGCTATGCCGGAGCGGGAATCAGCGTTTGACCTTGAAGCTTCGCTGAACAAGCTGATGGCCGGAAGGTCGCGCCGCGAATACTTGACGGGTGACTCGATTTTTTCGCAGGGCGATCCGGCCAATGCGGTCTTCTACATCCAGAGTGGCAAGGTAAAGCTCACCGTCGTATCGATGAGCGGCAAGGAAGCCGTCATCGCACACCTTCCGGTGACCAGCTTCTTCGGGGAAGCTTCCCTGGCAGGTCAGAATCTCCGCATCTCCTCTGCGAGCGCTCTTGAACCCTGCACGATCATCCGCATCGAAAAGACGGTCATGCTGAACCTGATCCATCGTGAGCCTGAATTCGCCGAGCAATTCCTTGCGCACCTGCTCTCCCGCAACATTCGCATGGAAGCCGACTTGGTCGATCATCTGTTCAATTCCAGCGAAAAGCGCCTCGCTCGTTTGCTCATGATGATGGCGAACTTTGGCCAGGAATCGAAGCCCATTCCAGTCATCGCCAAGATCAGTCAGGAAACCCTGGCGGAAATGATCGGCACCACCCGGTCCCGCGTCAGCTTTTTCCTCAATCGGTTTCGCAGTCTCGGCTACATCGACTACAACTCCACGGGGATGGTCATCAACAGTTCGCTGGTCAACGTTGTGCTGCATGACTGAGCGACGCCCTGGCAGGCGACTGCGGCCCAAACAGCGTGCTCTACGACTGCGGCTGCCACTGTCCGTAGGACACGGGCATCGAACAATGTATGGGGAAGAGCAGACGGCTACGCGTCTTTCTTGAGCAAGCCGTCTGGGATCCTGCCGTTAGCCATTGTGTGTGGCGCGTCCCCGGCCTCATTCCACGTCCGGGGGCCAGTCAGCGGACGCTTGAATTGGGCGGCGAAAGCACTCGAAGACTGGAAGACTGAATGAAACGAGCGCTGCAGTTCCAGACTCTCCGGCCCTCCGTGAACCAGCAGATTTCCGAGTCTTCCGGTTGCACTGCTTCGCCTTCTTCACGGTGGAGTCTATAAAGCGCCGATGACATCGATGCCGTGGAGTTGGGCAGCGTCATGCGACGCGATTGCGCGCTGGAGTGGATATAGTGTAAGCCGTCTATTTTAGAATGGGGCGGCGGGTGGGGATCGAACCCACGACATCCTGAGCCACAGTCAGGCGTTCTGCCACTGAACTACTGCCGCCATCTGTTTTGATTGTAGCATCGAATCAGGTCACTTCGCCTGACCGGAGGTGGAAACCGCCCATGCCCCGTTCCGCCCGCAGTTCTGGTGCCTCCGCCGACCCCTTCGCAGGCCAGGCTCATGCCGAGCGCCAGCCGCCAGAACGGTGGCATCGGGGCGCATGGATCTTGAACGACCGGACCCTGTATGGGCTTGAAGTCCTGCTCGACGAGGCCTTTCGCCTGCCCGGAACCCAGATACGCTTCGGACTGGATGGAATCATCGGCCTGGTTCCAGGGCTGGGCGATGTGCTGGCCGGGCTGCTCTCGCTGGCGATTCCTCTGGCCGCATGGGTCCGCGGTGTCCCCTACATCACGCTCGTCCGCATGGCCGCCAACCTGGGAATCGGCGTACTGGTGGGGACGATTCCGCTCTTCGGCGACGTCTTTGACATCTTTTGGAAGGCCAACCGCCGCAACTACCGGCTGCTCCAGCGTTCTCTGGCCGCGCCGCGACGGCACAACTGGCGAGATTGGGCGTTTCTGCTTTTTCTGGCGGCAATGCTGGGGTTGGTCTTTGCCGTTCCTGTCGTACTGGTGGTGTGGTTCCTGGCCTGGCTCACCCGGCATTGAGGCTGCCCGCACAGCCCCAACAGGAAACCAATCCGCGCTACAATCAAATCTGAACGTCGGGGCGTAGCGCAGCCTGGTAGCGCATCTGCTTTGGGAGCAGAGGGTCGGGGGTTCGAATCCCTCCGCCCCGACCATTCAAAGGAAAAATCTGAACTCTGTTTCAAAATTGCCTCTGACAGCGCCACTGTCGGAGGTTTTGTCGTTTTGCTCGAGAATCACGTGAATCGAAGCCGCTCTAGGCCGTCGGTGTCTTTTGGGGAAGGGGCGGCGGTTCGTCAGCGCTCGGTCCCCAGCTCGCGGGCACCGCGAAATCCAGAATGCGCAGATAGACACTGAACTGCCCGCGATGCTGGTGCCAGCGGCTGAGCATCGCGTTGCGCAGGAACTCTCCGCGCGGTTGGGCAAGGATCTCTTGATCGCCAGCGATCAGACGCCAGGTGTCGCGCATCGCCTCGTCTATCCGGCGACGGCTTCGAGCTGAAAGGCGCTGGCAGCTTCCCTTCCCTGATCTACCGGGGAAGCCGGAGTTCGTCCCCGGCTATATTGCCGTGGCGAACATTCCATCACCCTCCTGAAGGCTTTACCAAAGGCGCTTTCGGATTCGTAGCCAAGCGATGAGGCGATGATGGAAATGGAATCGTCGGAATTCTTCAACCTCTCGCCGGCCAATAACATGCGCCAGCGGGTCAGGTACTCCATCGGGGTCGCCCCAACCGTCTGTTTGAATTTCAGGGCAAAGATCGATCGCGACATACCGGCGCGCTCGGCCAGTTTCTGGAGCGTCCATGGATGTCCCGGCTCGTCGTGCATGCAGGTGATCGCCGCGCTCATCTGTTGATCCGCCAGGGCAAAGAGCCAGCCGACGCCACTCCTCGCTCCATCCGCCAAATGCAGTCGAAGCGCCTGAATAAGCATCATGTAGGCGAGCTGTTGCGCGATCAACGAACTGCCCGGCTGCGGATCGCGCAACTCCTCCCTCATGCGCTCCAGCGACCAACGCATCGCCGCCTTATCCGACTCTTTCCTTATATGTACGATCGGCGGCAAAGACCCTAGCAGCATCTCGGCATGACTGCCGGTCAGAAGGAAGTGCCCGCCAGCGATATAACGCCCCCCACCTGTAGGGTTCGAGAGCGCACCCCCCGGCATCTGCGCCGCGAGGAGTACGCGGAAGTCGACCGGCGTGAGGGACAGATCGGTCGCGAGGCGGAAGGGCAGTCCACGCGGCAAAAGGAAGCAGTCCCCCGCTGTGAGAAGCACCGCATCCGGTACGCCTTCCACAGCCAGCCAGCATTGGCCTGACAGCACGGCATAGCACTTGATTCCCTTATGTTTCGGAAATTGGATGGCCAAATCGCCATCCACCTCGAAGCCGCCTGAAACATAGCTCTGTGGTTTTAACAATGAAAGTACATCTGAGAGTGGGTCCATGCGACCTCCGGACGATCGAACCAATCATACGGACTTTCAGTATAGATCGTCTCGATCACCTGCCACATCTAGCTTATATCGGGATGCAAATGCGCCCTTTCACCTCAGCAGGGAGTCCAAAATGCGCGCTTTCGTCACTGGCACTACGGGTTTATCGGATTTGCATTTGCCAGGGAACTCATCGGCGCAGGCCGTCAATTCGCGCGCCGGTCACGCTCGGAGGCCTCCGCCGGCAAGTTGACCCAGGAGCGGCTGGAATGGCTCCCGACACAGCCAGTCTTTCTCTCCGACCTCGATCAGGCGCGCTACTTCACCGCCTGATCAAACTGCGAATCGATCCAGCGAATCAGCGGCTGCACATACAGTCCTTCACCCAATCAAAGGAGAATGCACATGCGTATTTTTGTCACCGGCGCAACCGGCTTTATCGGTTCAGCCATTGTTCACGAACTCATCGAAGCGGGCCACCAGGTGCTCGGACTCACGCGCAGCGATGTAGGCGCGCAGGCTCTTGTCACCGCCGGCGCCGAAGTGCATCGCGGCAGTCTGGAAGACCTGGAAAGCCTGCGCAGTGGAGCGGCCAAATCGGACGGCGTCATCCACACAGCCTTCATCCACGATTTCACGAAATTCAAGCAGAACTGTGAGATCGATGGGCGCGCAATTGAGACGATTGGCGACGCGCTCGCGGGCTCAAACCGCACCTTGATTGTCAGCTCCGGGATCGGGGCGCTTGCCCCGGGCCGCTTCGCCACCGAAGACCTCGAGGTCATCTTCAACCCAGCGATGCCTCGCGTTTCCGAGCAGACAGGCTTGGCGCAAGGTGCGCGTGGTGTGAACGTGTCGGTGGTGCGTCTTCCTCAGGTCCACAACACGGTTAAGCAGGGCCTCATCACCTACGCGGTCGAGCTGGCTCGTCAGAAAGGAGTCTCGGCGTACATCGGGGAAGGACACAACCGCTGGGCAGCGGCGCATGTTCTCGATGTTGCCCACCTCTACGCGCTTGCGTTGGAGAAACACGAAGCGGGCAGCAGGTACCACGCCGTCGCTGAAGAGGGAGTATCGATGCGGGAGATCGCTGAAGTCATTGGCCGAGGCTTGAAGGTGCCCGTGGTCAGCCTCTCACCGGAGGAAGCGGCAGCTCATTTTGGCTGGCTCGCGCCCTTCGCGGGCTTGGATATGCCCGCTTCAAGCGCACAAACACAGCAACGTCTGGGATGGCATCCCACCGGCCCTGGCCTGATTGCCGACCTCGAACAAATGCGCTACTTCTAAGCCTGCGCCGATTGCGCGCCAGAGGCGCTCTTGCGCCTCTGGCGCGCAGTTGTCCAAGTGGTCTCCAACCGTGTCTATCTTCGTTTTAAGGAATCCGCGTACAAGATACGCCATCCAATACCCATGACCTTGATGCCAGCCAAGCGGGAAGGCAAGCAGTTTCTGAACCCCGTGCCGGCGAAACTCGGTGGGCTTTCCCTCATCTTCAAAATGGGACCCCGTTTCTTTTTTGGAGCGGCGGCACGATCTCCACAACGTCCTCTCGGCCCCTTCCATACCGACCCTCGGGTCTTTGCAACCAATCCCCGCTCCGGCCTGCGCGTTACCTGGATGGGTCACTCCACATCTCTGGTAGAGATCGACGGGACGCGCATCCTCATCGATCCGGTCTGGGATCAGCGCGCGGCTCCCATGCAGTGGGCCGGCCCCAAGCGTTTCTTCCCTGCACCGCTTGCACTTCAGGATTTGCCGGCGATCGACGCCGTTCTGATCTCGCACGATCACTACGATCATCTCGGCGCAGGCACCATCCGCAGTCTTGCGGAAATGTCGCAGCTTCGGAATACCCGCTGGATCACCACGCTCGGCGTGGAAAAAATTCTGCACACTCTCGGGGTCGATGCCAACCGTTGCACGGCGCTCAACTGGACTGATGCCGCAACCGTCGGCTCCGTGACAGTTACGGCCCTGCCCGCCCGCCATTTCTCCGGTCGTAGTCTCTTCAACCGATTCGAGACCCTGTGGGCATCCTTCGCTCTCGTCGGCCCAAGGCACCGCGTCTATTACGGCGCAGACTCGGGTGAATGGGACGGCTTCATCGAGATTGGCAAGCAGTTTGGACCCTTTGATCTCACCATGCTCGAGATCGGCGCTTCGAACCCTCTTTGGGCCGACATTCACATGGGCCCGGAAGGGGCTGTTCGCAGCTTTCAAGCTCTTGGCGCCCACGGCTTGCTCATGCCCATCCACTGGGGACTCTTTGACCTCGCGCTCCACCAATGGACCAAGCCAATCGAAAGTGTTTTCGCTGTCGAAAACCTGCGCCTCTGGTCCCCCACGCCCGGTATTCCGTCCGAGGTTGTCCCCGGCGTAGAAATCCGTTCCGACTGGTGGCGCTGATTCCGGCCCCTCTTGGCTAGACTTCGGAAGCTCCAGAGGGGCAGTGCCAATGGCCGCTCGATCTGCTGGCACGTGCGGAGAATCGGCGCCAGTGGTCAGACGCGCCGGACTTTTCAATCACGCAGCGCTGCCGAAAACTCACGGTGGAGCATCGTCAGCTCTTCAATGAAGATGGTCCGGCGCCGCCCCGTCCCAGACAAGTGCGTCGACGTAAATCTGTGTCAATTCCTGCTGATTCATACCAATGCTCGATGCGATGGCATGAGATTCTGACGCGTTGCCCCATTCATGCGACTCGATCCACGTGAGCAGACTACGTTCATGGCTGGAACTTCCCAGGAGCGCCAGCCGGATCTTCGGGCTCAACGGCAGTTCCTGTGCCAGCGTCTCCATGGGGAGGCGCAACATCGCGGGTAGCAGGCTCAGCATCCCAATCAGATATTGCTCGTCGGGATCCAGTTTGCAGACCCGGGCACCCTGGGAGCAGAAGCGCGCCCGCACCAGCGCCGTGTGAAGAATCTCCGGAGGGCGACCTTCGTTCAGCGCACACTGAATGGCCAGGGTTGCGATTCGTCGAAACGTAACATCGCCGAGAATCATGATGGCCGACTCGATGGAGCTTACCGGTTCGCGAATGGCACAAATCGGCGAGTTCACAAGGCGCAGTACCCGATAGACGAGAGCGGCATCGCGCATCACCAGCGGGCAAAGCGTTCTCAAGTCGAGAGGGTCTCTGAACAGTTGACGAAGAATCTCCACGTGAAACACCTGGTTGGCGGGGATTTTCCGGTCCTTGATCATCTCCGGCTTGCAGAAGTAGGGACCCTGAAAGTGCCTGAATCCCTCCGATTGTGCCTGGACGTAATCCTCTTGCGAATGGACTCCCTCTGCCACCATGGCCACTGAAGTTCCTTCCAGCCACTGGCGCAATCTCTCCCGGCGGTGCACGCGTCTCAAGTCCACCTTGACAAACTCCACAAGGTCCAGCAGAGGATGTGGCGCCGGGCTCCATGCAAAATCGACAAGCGCAAGTCTGAAGCCCGCATTCCTCAGCTTCCGGCATGCCCCAAGTAGCTTCGGGGTCACGTCCAGGCCTGCGGGAATTTCAAGAACGGTGGCGAAGGCTGGCACCACTGCGACCAGTTGCTCAATCAGCGCCTCGGCGTTGCATCGAACGAAGGCCGGCAAGCCGCCAGTCAGGCGATCGAGGCCGAACAGCACCATATTGTCCAGAATCGTGGAGGCAGCTTCTACGCGGTTCGCATCCAGCACCGCGCTCTGCTCATTCTGGAAGATCAGCCCATAACCTGTTACGCGGCCCCGCAGATCGAGGATAGGTTGGCGCGCCATCGAGCCCATCTCGGTCGGCCACTTGATCGGCGCCCGATGCGAACTTGCTGCTGCGGTGGCACTCAAGGTAACGGAGTCTGGCATGTATTCTCTATCGGCAGATTGGAGACCGGACTTCAACATTGTTCTTCTCCCGTTCCGTGCGAGATGTACTTATAGTGCAGCCTCGCCAGTAACTCCCTTGGTGACTTCACGGCGCTATGACGGACGAGCCGACAAGCGCGCCTTCCGTCATCTGGCGTCTTTAGTTAAAAGATCTTCACGCACCAATCGCGATGTGCGATAGAGGCTCGGAAATAAGCAACATCCTCCTCTACCTTCGCATTCTCCTGTTTCGTACACTCGCAACCGCGTGCCATGAGTTGCCCGTTTTTCGCGTCGTCTATAGCGCCACGTTGATTGGCGCATCCTTCCCGAACATCCTCAGGACGTTACGTCGTTCCGTTGGGAATCAGGCGCGCGACGGACATATATCCCGCAATCTCTGTGAAGATTGTATTCAGGGTGGTTGTCGGCTGGCTCGGACTCGTGCAGCCGCTGTTCCTGCTCGACTGATCCGTGAAGAATGTCGCCGGCGACGAGGCCATCTGCGAGAGCGTCGAGCATGCGGAGATCGCCGGGCTGTCCGTCGAGCAGCTGGATCCGCCTGAGGCGCCGTACGCGACCACGTAGACCTGGGTTCCTGCCGTCTTCGCATTCTTTGCCGCCGTAATCGCTTGATGACACTGATCAATCGAGGACGGATACGTGCCGGATGTCTTGGAGGCGTTGGGCATATTCGCGGACGTTGCGCTTGCGTCCCCATCGCTGAGAAGGACGATCACATTCTGCGAGTTTGGCCGCGATGCGGCTTGTGCAGCAAGGTACGACTGCGCCATCTGGAATGCCCCGGCATAGTAGGTTCCAACTCCGCCTACAGCCTGCATCCCGGTTCCACTCTTTACGCCGGCCAGCAGCGAAAGGTTGGACGTTGCACTCAACGTCGTCGACGAGTCGGATGCCCGGTAATCGCTCGATAAAGGCAGCACCTCATATTCGGGCAGCGTCAGGTAACTGGAGGTGGCCGTGTCGTTATACTTCGAGATGTAACTCGAACTGACGGTGCCGCCATTATATTCATACTTTGCATCGCCCGTATTCAACCCGGGAAACGCAAAAACGGCAACCTCATCGACAGGATTGGCGACGTTCCCGTTGGTGGCCTTCCCGCAGGAGGACAGTCCCGACATACAGGGAGAGAGATTCTTGAGAAGAATCTGGACGCCGGACAATGCGCAGGTGATGCGCGTGCCCGTGCAGTTGCCGGCGGTGTCCGCGTCGGTCATCGACCTGGTTGTGTCGAGCACTAATGCCACGTTGTACGGTGCCCTCTGCGCGCCTCGCATGGCGGCCGTCGATGTGGTGCTCAGCGTCAAGGTGTGTACGCCGATGACCCCGGCAAACCACGTTGGAATGGTTACTGACTGTTTCACAACCACGGCGTTATAGTTGGCGGGGGCCACGCACGGAACTCCCCAGTTCGCCACGGTCGTAAGGCATTTGCCGGTGACGGTCGCGGTGACGCCGGTAAGACTCGAGCGGGCATTCAAGCCACCCGACGCCGCACTGTAAGTGTTTGCGGCCGCAGTATAGGTCGTGTTCGGCAGCGCTTGTGCTCCGGCCAGTGCTGCCGCGTCGGTTGAAGCTTGCAACTGCCGGCTGACAACCATGCCATGGCCTGCGTCCGCCACCAGAGCGCTCACCCCGAGACACGTACCCATCAGGAGCGCGGCCCAGGGAAGCACCTGGCCACTCTGGTCCCTGAACATTCCGAGAACCAATATCCGCCTCTTCAAAGTCATACAGAACCTCTTCAACTTCTTCACTGCACAAGTTCGGTCGTCTGAGCCGTCATGTTGAGCGCGCGGGGCGCGTATCCAAAGAGGTTGATCTGCGCTGGATAAGTAGCTGTTACCTGGGCCGGCCCGGCAGTTACCAGGTTGGCTGCGCCGGCGGCGCAGGTCGTTCCCGAGTACGAAGTTCCGTTCAGCACAAACGTGAAGGTGAAATTGGCCTGTTTCAGTTGTGGCGCCGCCGCGTAGATGGCCGCCACAGCGGTAGCGCAGGGATCGGTAGTCTCTCCTCGGCTCACCGCCAGAATGCGGGCTCCCGTGTCGACTGCATTGGTAAGAGCAACGAGATTGCTGAGCGCGATTCCGCAGGTAAGCAGGCCCATCATCACCGCCATCATCATGGGCACCACCAGGGCAAACTCGACGAGCGCGCTGCCCTCGTTCCGGGCAACCAGGAGAACGCGCAGTCGCGCGGCCAATGGACGCTTTCCGAGTAGCAACTCTCTCAGCGTTCCGGCACGGCCTTCCGACCGTGTCAACAAGACGCCGGGTTCTGAATGGGAAGCCAGGATCATACTCGCCTGCACTTTGAAAATCTGGATGACTTTCACGGGTTTAGGGTTGAGCCGGGGCATCATCTCGGCGTGGGTTGATTGGATTCAGGTCCCTGGCCGGGGAGCGCGCTCCATTCGATGGATGAGCCTTCCGCGCTTCTCCCCGACGTAGCCAAGGGATCGAGATTCGATAGCGGTTGTGGCCTTGCCGGCAATACTACTTGGCGGGGGTGATGGCCGTGGTGGCCGCGTTGAATGCGGTGCCGACGGCGCTTGCCAGCGGCCCCAGAGTTGCGATGGCGCCTACGGCAAGCAAGGAGGCGAGCAGGGCGTACTCGATCAGATCCTGGCCTTCTTCGTCGTTGAGCAGGTTTTGCATCTTGATGTAGAGCTTCAGCATGGTGTCCTTCATAACTTCCTCCAAGAAGATTGAGTCCCCAGATACCGCCCGGGTTATGCCCTAACTGTTGCAAGCGGACAGCCAATCGACTTGTTACTTCCGGGCTATATTAATGAACAGCTTACAAGCGACACTTTCGCGAAACGTGTGACCGCGTGTTTACAGGGCAGGGCAAACAGAGACGGCTCGTATACATCTGGCCGCAGAGAGGCTCTGTCGCTTTCTCGGACTCAACAAAGGAAGGAGCGATGAATGAAGGTAAGGGTCGATGCGCGCGAGTGGGCAGGTAACTGTCTTGATGAAGAGGCGAACCTGAGAGCCACAAGGATATCTTGACAATAGGTAGGCTTCGGCTTCTCTTCAACGGTTGAGAAGCCGAAGCGGGATCGCAAAACCTGCCCGAGAGTTATAAGTGTGATTCCGTGGCGGATGGCGTCAACGATACAGTGGAGATCTTCAGCGTATCTCCTGCTTGTGTCTGCGTCTCGAGGATCGTCCCAGGCACCAATTCCAGAACGGAGTGTGCACTGAGGCAGCCAGACAATTTCCAGGGCGCCACTTCGCGCCTGACTTTCCTTACCCTGCACCGCCGATCCAGGTAGACGAGGTCGATCGAGAATCTCATGCCGAAAGTATGCACCGCCTCGCAGGGAACGATCCACAAGCCCTCGTTGGCTGAGAGTTGCTCGCGCCCCAGCAGTCCCTTGCGGCGCGTTTCGCCGCAGTCTGCAAGCACAATGCAATTCGCCAGTTCTGTCTGACGCGTCAGATTCGTAACCCGCATGCGAATCTCCGGAAGAGGACGGCGGTCTCTCAGCCGGTCCAGAATGCGCGAAAATATCGAACCAGGCAAATTCATCCTGTGCTTTCCCTCTCACACTTACGCCCCTCGGCGCTCGTGCAGCCTCTCGATCGGCGCACGCCATCGGGAGGATGTTCTTCGTGCTCTCAACATCAACTGGCCGTCCGTGCGGTGAAATTCATTGCGGCCCTGCGGTGCTGGAAGCCGCACCCGTTCCCGTTGATCCAAACGCGCCTGAGGATGAGTTATCGATCACCAGCGGCGTCTCTGGCTTCATGCTCTGAATGTACTGCTCCACTGGCATCGTTGTCGGCGGACGGACCGGAGAAGAGCCGGCCGGCTTGGCGTCCGGTGTATTCATCGGAATTCCAGAATTCGAGGGCAAGAACTCTTCGGGATACTTCGGAAGAGGCAGGGCTCCGCCGGCAGGAATCGGCGCGACGATCTCGGGAGTGACGATGACGATGAGTTCGCTGTTTGTCTTGTTTCTCGATATGGACTGGAAGAACCTGCCCAGGATCGGGAGGCTACTCAGGTAGGGAATCTTCTGGAAGGTTTCCGTCTCGCGATTGTCGAGTAACCCGCCGATGGCGAAGCTTTGTCCCTCACCCAGTTCGACCTCCGTCTTCACCTTTCTGACATTGATGGCCGGAATCTGGAATCCAGACACCTCGACGGCATTGGTGAAGTCCAGCGAACTGACTTCAGGCGCCACCTGCAAGCGGATCGTCCCGCGGGGCGTGATGGTTGGAATGAAGTTCAGGCGCACGCCATATTCCTTGAATTGAATCGTGACCGACAACCCTCCACTCGCGGACCCTTGAACCACTGGATAGGGATATTCGCCGCCAGCCAGAAAACTCGCCTGCTTGCCATTCTGCGCCAGTACGTTGGGCTCGGAGAGCACCTGCACCAGGCCCTTCGACTCCAGCGCTTGTATCGTCGCACCCAAATTCAAGCCTGGAAAAAATGCAAAGAGGTTCAGCTCATTCGAGAGAGTCGCCGTGGGTCCCGCTGTCGCACTCGGCAAAGAAACGGCTGGAGACGAGAATTGCCCTGTGGAAACTCCTCCGAGAGTGTTGCCCAGACCGGTACTGAAGATATTGATCCCAAGCTGCTTGCTCCGGTTGCGATCCACGCTGGCAAAGATCACCTTCAAAAGGATCTGTTGCTCAGCAGCAGGAATTTGGACGTTGAGAAGGTTGACTACCTTGCCGGAAGCGGAGACAATTTGAACCGCTCGCTCAGAACTGTTGATGTCTTTCACCGTGCCGCTGAGGAAGATGGTTCCGTTTGTCGAGCTGACCGTCAAGGACTGTCCCGGCAACTGCGTATTGAGCTCGCGACGAATTCCCTCCAGCCGGTCATTGGATTCATAGGCGCTGGTGCGCACTCGCAGGTTGAAGAACTGCCGGCCGCCATCCTGTTCCCAGATGATCAGACTGGTCTCTCCCGGCGCCTTGCCATTGATCAAGACCTCGCTTCGGCTGATGGCAACGACCTCCGCCAAATCGCCCAAACCCACCGACACACGCTTCACGGGCTTTGCGCAGTCAACCAGAACGGATTTGCCTACGGCCACAACCAGGTCGTTCGTAGAGACCGGGGTCTGATTTGAGGCAGGATGGGCAATGGGCTTGGAAGCCTGCGCGGACGACGCAGAGCTAGCGCAAAGGCCGCAGGTTAGGAGGCCCAGAAGACCAGTCATCATTACAGTTTTTGCGCTCACTGTTTATCCTCGGAGGCATCTACTTTTTCATCGCTCTTTTTCGATCCGTTGAACACTTCAATCGTGTACTTGTCCAGCGCGGGTTTCCTGGCGCTCGTCGGGCCGGCCTGCTTCCTGGTGGGCGCCGGAACTGGCTTGACTTCTCCAAACAGCCTGTTCATCGCCGTTCCGGGCATCTGGGCTGTCTCGGTATCGAGCGGATTGCGCAGAACAAGCTGGATGTGCGCCTGATTGATAGCCAGACTCAGAGTTTCCGCCTGTTCCGGGGTCACCAGCAGATTCACCACTTGAACCTTGTTCGGCTTCCCGTCGCTCTCCTGCTTGATATCTGTGCCCGCCGACAATACCTCGATGTTCTGCAGGAGCGTCCTCACCTCAGTTCCTTCCGACCCATTCGATGGACCGGAGGGATTGCCGGTGATGACCACATCCACGCGCATTCCAGGAGTTACAAACCCGGCCACGCCCACCACATCGTCGACTTTGACCGCGCAGGCTCTCATGCCCTTCCGGATCGTGGCAGCCAGCCCTCCACCGGAGCCAAGCAGCGCAAGACGACTGTCCAGAATGGGCTCACCCTGATATAGGTTCGACACCACTCCTCGACCAACCGCGTTCTCCACTTTGAGAATGGCGCCTTTGGGAAGAGAACCGGCAATCTCGACAGTCGTCAAATTGGATGGGGTCAGAACGGTTCCAAGTTTGATGTCCGAGGCTGCTGCCACAACGCGCGTCGTGGCGGATGTCCTTGTCGAATTCACGCGGTTGCCGACCAGGCGATACACGAGAAGCGCGCAAGCTCCGGCAATAAGGAATGAAACGACAAGAATTGTCAGCAGTCTTCGATTCATTTGGGCATGACCTTCACCCTTGAGTTGCAATTGCCGTGCCAGATGCGCCGTTGACGGATTTCATTCCGAATCAAGGATCTGAGGGCAAGCTCGCTCAGTAAGTGTGAACGCATGTATACCATTGCCGCACGTGTGTAGCCGCGTAGACACTTCCCTACCCTCACAGTTCAGTTTTCTGCCTGCGCGATGCGCAATTCGATTAACCTTGGAGATAAGGCCATAGCGAATCTGGCTGCGAGGCTGTAATCCGCTTCTCGCCACCGTGGCGGCATTTGGCACGCAAAATGCTGCACCCATAGATCGAGTAGATGAGGTTATCTCGTACGCTATCTTCCCGTACGACATCGCTGTTTTCGGAGCCGACCCGCTTGGGCCAGGGGCCTTCGTCGCTTCTCGTCTCGATCATGGTTCATGGGGTAGCGCTCGGACTGTTGTCCTGGGGCTTTCTCTCTTCGCCACAGGTGGCTCCGCCGGCCCTCCCTCATAGATACAATGTCCGGAAGATTTCTCTTCACGAGCGCGAACCGCAATCGGGGTCGAACGCCGCGACCGCTATTCGATACCCCCATCCTCAGTCCAGCGCCGAATCTCCACGGCTTGACGGCAGGAGCAAAGCCGCTCCCATGGAAACGGTGCAACTCGCGCAGGCGCCGCCTGGACTTCAGACGCTCCTCCAGCCCGATTTCCCCGACAGCCTGCCCTTGTCCGAAGAAGTCCCGGTCCCTGCCGTCATGATCTGGACTCCCAAGAAAAATCCGGTCAGGACCATCGTTCCGCCTTTGCCAGAAAAACCCACCGCCGCCGACGTAGAGCCTTCCCCCGACGCGCCCAATGAAGCATTGAAATTGGGCGACCGCAGCGTCCAGGCCAGTGATTCTGAGACGCCGATGCTCATGCCCCCGCCCAGTACGACTTCGCCCATCGCTCTTCAACGGCCTGAGTTGCTCCAGCTTCCCCCAGTAACCACCTCGGACTCCTCCTCACAGCCCACACCTGTCGCGGTGTTGTCGCTCTCCGATCTCCGCATGCGGGAAGGGACCGCCATGCTGCCTCCTGTGAATGAGGCGTTGCCGGCAACCTCCCTCTCGAAGCCGGAGAATGTTTTGGCGAAGCCTGCGCAGACGCCAAGGATCGCCGCGAATGCAGAACCAGATGCGAGCGCTCCAGCGGAAACATCCCCCACGGAAGACATTGCAGCCGCAACCAAGCATCCGGCTGCCGGACTTGCAGGGCAAGCTGGCTCCGGCCCGGGAAGCCTGCTTTCGACCAGCCGGATCACACTGCCGAAGAATGGTCAATATGAAGTTGTCGTTGTAGGGGACTCACTTGAGGATGAGTATCCTGCGATATTCCAGCTATGGGCTGGAAGGATGGCGTACACCGTCTATCTGCCGGTGGGCGAAACCAGAAACTGGATTCTGCAGTACTCGCTGCCGCGTTCTGCACCACCCACGGCTGCGGAAGACAACGGTCGCCTGCAGGCCCCATGGCCGTATGAGGTCGTGAAGCCTCGGCTTGCCTCCGGCGACTTTATCTCAGATGCCATTGTGGTACACGGCTTCGTGAATGTAATGGGGCATTTCGAGTCTCTGGCTGTCGTGTATCCGGTGCGGTTTCAGTATGCCGGGTTCGTGCTCCATGCATTGCAGCAGTGGCAATTCAGGCCTGCCGCATTCAGCGGTCAAGCAACCGCGGTCGAGATCGTCCTGGTCATTCCGCAGGAGTACGAAATCGGAAAGTGAATGGAGCCCGGGAGCGCTCGTTCAATGGGCATTCCGCGGTTACAGACACGAGCCTTCCCGGACTCCATCGAGGACGTGTTCCGGTTCGATCCATGGCGTCGATTCAAGAACTCCTGGCGAGACAAACTGGAGGCCGACCCCATCCACGCCAAACCGGACCACCTCCAACTGAACCGCAATGGCAGGTGCGGAGTCCTTCTCCACGGTGTCGGGCTGCTGCAGCGTCATCACCACCAGCGTGCCCAGAGGCCAGCGCTTCTCGGTCAGGAGATACAAACCGGTGCTACTTGCGTCCCTGATTCCGTGTACTGCAAGTTGGTCACCATTCGAGTCATAGGCCACCAGGCGAGGATTAAGTTGCCGAGGCGCCCTGCGACGATCGTCAAACATCCCTGACCCTGGCGAACAGGCGATGCGATTCGACTCCTCCGCGCTGGTTGCAGAAAGGCGCGTCCGATCCGGCCGTTCACCTTCACTTGCGCTCTTGAGCCGAAATTCCAGCGCCTCCGCCACGCAGATCACCAGTTGATTGCTGGTCTGAGTCTGGGATGAATAAATGCTGTGGGCCGGCAACGCCAACACGCTGGCCGCCGCCATTCTCTGCGAGGCAATGTGAAGCCTGGAGGAAGACTCGACTCCGTGGATCACTCGATGATTCCGGTCAAGGTAAAGCAGGTCAATGGGTCGCGCCATGCGCAAAGATACGGGGTAAAGCCTCCTGGACAGAACGAGCCAGAGGCCCTCATCGTGCGGGAAAGTCGGCCTTGCGATCATTTCCTCTAAGCACTCAAGCATGGTGTCGGCAACCGTAACGCCCAGGCTTAAGAAGCATTCGCTTGTCTGGTTGTAGACGCAGAATCTCTGCCTATCCATCTTCTCTCCCGCAGGGTGATGCCGCCAGCTTTCAGACGCCATCCAATGTTTCCTGTGATCGTTTCATGCGCTCATTCTGGATCGTCTGAGCACATTCACTCCTGAGTTTTACGTCCAACGACAACCCGGGCCAGGCGCGAAGAGCGCAAGGCAAATTCATACGGGCAAAAACGGGGCAGGACACGACTCATCTGCCCAAAATAGGAACGAAGCCACAATCGCTGTACCTTCCACTCGAGGCGTCAAGCATCACTGCCGTTTCACAGGAACACCCAACGCGCTGTTGTTCAGAATGCAAAATTGTGACTTCGCTCCCGGGACCTTTTCGACGCGATCCGGACCAAAGCCGCGGGGATGTTCGCCCGCAGTGCAACATGACCGGAACGCGAAATGAGTGCTGAATGCCGCACCTTCCAACTTGGATGCGAGACCATGCTAGCGAACCCTGGTGCGACGGCGCTGGATGATGATGGCCAGCACGATGACGAAGACTACAGCGGCAACGGCGCGAACGATCATTACATTGTCCATTTTGATCTCCTTTCTCTCAATGTCCGAGATTGTTCCCGAATGATTCCGAGATGAGAATTGCAGCCGGCCCCACCATCACGAGAAACAGGCAGGGAAAAATGAACAGCACAAGCGGGAAGATAAGTTTGATGGTCGTTTTTGCCGCCATCTCCTCCACCTGCTGGATGCGCTGCGTTCTAAGCGTGTCGGAATGTGTGCGCAGTGTCTTGGCGATGCTCGTGCCGAACTGTTCAGACTGCACCAGCATGGTGACGAGATTGCGCACAGTGTCCACGTCGGTGCGATCAGCCATGTGTTTCCAGGCTTCGGCGCGGGGTCGGCCGGCGCGTTGCTCCAGCGCGACCAGTCCCAATTCATCACTGATCGCCGGCTGTGACCGCTTCAACTCCTGGACCGTGCGCGCAACTGCCTGGTCAAGTCCCAATCCCGCTTCGATGCAGATGATCAGCAGATCGAGCACATCCGGCAATCCCAGCCGTATGCGCGTTTGCCGCTTGGTGATGACTCTGCCCAACCAGAAATCCGGCGCCAGAAATCCGACACTGAGAGCAATCAAGTAAACGAACAGTGGATTCAGGTTCCCCAGCCCACTGGCGAATGCAACCGCACAAAGGGTGAGAGGAACCAGGACCTTCGCGCCATAAAAGTATTTCAACGCCGTCTCCCTGCGAAAACCGGCGCGGATCATCCGCTGTTGCATCACGGACACTTCCGCCTGGCTCCTGGGCAAAACGCGCTCGAACGAACCAACCACTACGCCAAACGAATGGCCTGTCTGATGCAGGGCATTCGAAAGATTCCCGGGTTCGCTCGGGTTGATCACCGCGGAGATGCGCTGCAGCATCGCCTCGCGATAAAACAGGATCAGTCCCCCGCTGGCGATCAACAGGAACACGACGCAGAAAGCTAGTACCGTAAGTTCCATAGGTCCCCTTCACACATCCATGTGGACAATCTTTTGGATAATCAGCGATCCCACCACCAACATTCCCCCGGCCCCGCAAAGGAGCTTGATCCCGAGAGGACGTCTCCACAAAAGGCTGATGGTGTCAGGGCTAAGAAAATAGAGGACAACTCCAAGCGCGATGGGAAGAATCGTGAGAATCCAACCTGTCATGCGCCCCTGCGCGGTGTGCACCATCACTTGCCTTCTCAGGCGAAATCGCTGGCGGATCACGTAGGCCGTCTTGTCCAGTACTTCGGCAAGGTTTCCGCCACTCTCTTTTTGAATGAGGATAGCTGTCACCACGATTCTCAGATCCTGCAACGGAACGCGCGCGATAAGGTTCTCCAGAGAGGTGCGCAAATCGAGACCGAAGTTCTGCTCATCAAAACAGATGCGGAATTCGCTGCCGATGGGGTCGGCGGACTCGCGAGCCACCAGGCTCAACGCGGCGCTGAAACTCTGTCCTACACGAAGCGCGCCGACCAGCAATTCAAGCGCCTCCGGCAGCCCTTGCTCGAATTTCCCGAACCGCTGCCTACGCTTCATCAATAGGTAGGCAAAAGGCAGAGCCCCCGGAAGCAACCCGCAGAGCAAAGCAACCAAAGCCGAATGGATTCGCATGTCGATCAGGTAGGCGGTTAACGCAAAGCAGACCAGGCTGGTAAGAATCAGCGACCCGGCGGTCCACTTGAGATTGGCCTGGCTCAGCAGAATCCGCAGGCGCGGCGCAACGTCCAATCTCTGAAGAGTGCTATTGAACCAGGGCAGCGCGCTGAGCGAATCGTTCTTGCGAAAGCTCGTGGTGGTTTCTGACGACAGCGGACTCTCGGAGGCTAGCGCGGAGTCGAGTGTGGCCTGCATCCGCTTGGCCTGCCGCGAGGAAGCGTTGCCGCTGGCGAACAGCAGCGCCGCAACAACCGCGAACACCCCCAGGAAAACGAGTATCGTGACCCATGCCATTTCAGTTCGTCCTCTGCCTGCTCAGTAAACTTCCATGGTTTGCTCGAAGACATCCGGCGAAAGCGTGATGCCTGCAAGTTGAATGCGATCGAGAAACCGCGGCCGGATCCGCGTCGGCTGAAAGACGCCGACAACCTTGCCATCCGGGCCAATCCCCCTTTTCACAAAAGTAAAGATCTCCTGCATGCTGATGACGTTCTCTTCCATCCCGGTGATCTCTGAGATGCTCATCACCTTGCGGGTTCCATCGCTCATCCGCGAGATCTGGACAACAATGGTGACCGCCGAGGCAATCTGCGACCGCACCGTCTTTTCCGGCAAATTCAAATTACTCATTGCAACCATCGACTCGAGTCTCGACAGCGCATCGCGCGCAGTATTCGCATGGATGGTTGCCATTGAACCTTCGTGTCCGGTGTTCATGGCCTGCAGCATGTCGAAGGCTTCTTCTCCACGTACCTCGCCAAGGATGATGCGATCCGGGCGCATACGAAGTGAATTGATGAGAAGCTGGCGCTGCCGAATTGCTCCTTGCCCTTCGATATTGGGCGGGCGTGTCTCAAGCCGCACGATGTTTTCCTGCGCAAGCTGCAACTCGGCCGCATCTTCGATGGTGATGATGCGTTCGGTGGGCGGAATATTCCGCGACAGGATGTTCAGCATGGTGGTCTTGCCGGCGCCGGTTCCACCGGAAATCAGGATGCAGATCCGGGCACGCACGGCGGCGGAGAGCAGCTCCATCATGCCCGGCGAAATGCTCTTCAATTGAACCAGTTGGTTGCCTGCAATGGGGCCAGTCCCGAAACGCCGAATGGACATGGAAGGGCCATCGAGCGCCAGCGGCGGAATAATCGCATTGACGCGGGAGCCATCCGGCAATCGCGCGTCGACCATCGGCGACGACTCATCCACTCTGCGTCCTACACGCGACACGATGCGATCGATAATCTGCAGCAGATGGTGGTCGTCGCGGAAGACTGTATCGACCCTCTCAAGTTTTCCGCCCCGCTCGACAAAAACCTTGTCCTTGCCGTTGACCAGTATGTCCGATATCTTTGGATCCTTGAGCAGAGCCTCCAGCGGGCCGAGCCCGAAGACTTCGTCCAGCAGATCGGATTGAATCCTGGCCTGCTCCTCGAAGCTCAGCGGCACTCTCTGGCCGAGGATGATCTCGTTGATCAGATCGGCCGTCACCTGGCGCGCCTGCACGGAGTTCACACGTGAAAGCTTTTCCAGATCCAGCTTTGAGATCAGGGCGCGGTGGATCTCCGATTTGTACTTTTCCAGATCCAGAACTTCCACGTTTTCACCATCCATAACCGCTCAAACTTCTTTTAGAACAATCCGATGATCCGCTTTCTTTTCTCTGCTGCTTCCGGAAGCCCACATGCGGCTCTCGCCATCTTGCGGATCATGCGGGAGATCGGCGAGTCGTCAAGAGCCAGCGGTGTGGCCGTGCTCTGCGTCCGCAAGGCAGTCGCATGATCGTCAGGAATCTTCCATCGGGCCCGCATGGTGAGCGCCTTGGATATGTGCTCCTCATCGACCCCGAGCAAAGAAGGTGCATACCGGTTCAGCACAATCTCCACCTTGGAAATTTCCCTCGCGAAGAATTCCGAAACCAGGCGGTTCGAATTGCGCAGTTCGGGAATGCTCACCTGCGTCACGAGGTAGAGAGTGGCCGCTTCTTCGAACAGGGCCGTAGACGTCAAATCCAGCCGCGACCCCGAGTCCACCACCACGTAATCAAAGTCCTGCCGCGCCACTGAAATCAGCCTGTCGATCGCATCTTTTGAAGTTTCCATCCGGGCGAATTTTCCCGGAGATCCAAGCACGGACAAGTTAGGGCTGTACGGACGAAGAAGCTTGGAGAGAAAATTCGAATCGAGCCGGCTCGCATTCTGCAGTGCATCCACTGTTGAATATTGAGCCGTGATTCCGAGCGTAAGAGCCGCGTCTCCGAGGGGCAGATCGAGGTCGATCAAAAGAGTGCTCTTCCCTGACTCCCGTGCCAGGTGTACTGCGAAATTGCTGGCCAGCGTGGTGACTCCCGACCCTCCTTTCGCGCCAAAGAAGACCAGCAGCCTTCCTGCCACTTTTTTTTCCGGACGATTCGCCGGGCGGCGCACTGCGGCTCGAACCAGGGCTTCCGCCAGCGCGCCGGGCGCAAAAGGATACGTCAGGTACTCACGCGCGCCGGCCCGCATGCAGCGAATCATCAGGTTGGAATCGGCCTGCGTGGAATAGACCATCACCGTAGCGGCGCCATGGCCGCAGATGCTCTCCACCAAGTCCAGTGCGTACTCCGGATTGCTGTCCAAGTCGACGATCACCACATCCGGACTCTGCTCCAGTAGCAGCGGCACTTCGTCCAGGCCGGGATAGTGCGCGTATTCCCTGGTCATGCCCACCTGGTGTCCCGCAAGAACATGCGCAACCGTTGCGCGGCTCTGCACCTCCGGACCGATCAGCGCGACCAACAAGTCGCTGGCGCCAAGCGTATCCATATCTTCAGTCGCGGTTGATTTCACTTGGCGTCCTGCTCCCTTCTGCTGATTGCGTTGGTGCGGGTTGACCCCACTCACACTGAAACTGCGCCTGTCTTGCGAGCGCTTCAGCTCCTGCCTACCTTGAAAAGAAGGACAAGAGCGTCCCGATCGCAATCGCAGGGGCATAAGGCATCTTTCGTGTCCGCGGATTGGCAAGCACCAGTTCCGGATGGGGGCGCAACCCGCGCCGCTTAAGACTGGAAACCAAATCGCCTGACCCCGTGAACAGTTCGCCGAGAAATCCCCCCCATGCTGCCCAACCAAGAGCCATTGCACCTCCGGCCAAAGCCGTGATCACCATTGCCACCATCAACTGCGACGGACCAATCCATGCCCCGATGGCAACGTACAACTTCACGTCCCCCATCCCCATCCCGCCCATCCAGAAGAAGATGCCCAGGATCAGAGCCGCCAGGGCCAGGCCGGCCACACTCTGCTCCACTCCCTGCCACCCGTGCGTCCAACCCGAAACGGCGATTCCTACCGCCATGAACGGAAGCACCAGCCAGTTCGGAATCCTGCGGCTGCGCAGATCCGTGAATGTCGCTACGAAGAGGACAAGGAGAGTCGGCCACCAGGCGATGGAGTGCATTTACATACCCCTTCTGCGCGCTCATCCAACCTTGCTGAAATACAAAAGAGCCACAGCTCCCTCAAGCAAAGCGGGGAGCAGCAACCAGTTCACTAATGCGCGGCACCGCGAATCCACCAGCGCAACCGTCGTCAATATCGCCACGGCAAAAACATTCAGAACCGGCCAACCGGATATCAGGTGCATGCCCATATCTCTCCTCCCCAATTCAGCCAACAGCCCTATCTATGCAATCCCCAGTCCAAACCAACAGGGGAAGATGCTGACTGAAATCAGAGACTTGAGTGCAACCCGGCGAACCAGTGTGAACAGCCGTTTACTATCCTGCGTAGGAAGTGACGCGACCCAGTTACACCTGCACGGCTCCAGGCGCGGCTGCTTGGAAAACCGATCCTGCATCGGATACGCCGGCGGGAACACGACTGATCCGGCCCTAAACAAATGCACCGTCACAGCGCTGTCATCCTGAGCGAAGCGGAGCGGAGTCGAAGGATCTGCGGTTGTTCTTTCTTCTTCCCCGTTACAACACAGCAGGGCCGGATCAATAAGAGCGGAATCAAAATAGCTGTGCCCAGGAGGCAGCCGGCCACTCGCCTTTCTCCTCAACCAATGGCCACCGCGAGGACTCTCTTCGCAAGGCCACGCTGACTCTGATTCCGCACTGGGGAAAAAAGTCTTCGTCGCGAGCGGCCTTTTTGCAGATCATTGCCCCCACCTCGCGCACTATCAAACTAAGCGGTTCAAGACGTCAGGAATGGAGCCGTTCCGTATCCCCTCCAAGGGGTCCCCACTTTTTTGGGGATAGATTCACTTTCTGTTCGCTTTTTGTTTCATAAAATACTAAAAATAAACAAGTTGCTCTCGTGGAGCTGAAAGATTTGCACAGGCAAAACGCTCAAAAAACGGTGTTTTAGGGCCGAAATGAGGCCAAAAACGGAGGAAAATGGCCTGCATTCCCGCCGGTCTGCCCCTTCAACGAACTTCAGGTGCAGCGCACAAGCCAGAATTCGCGTGACCGAGCGCTCCTGACAAGGCGAATACTAAAGTAACCTGCATAATGTTACCAAAAGACGTTTCGATGCCGATAGTTAGGATTGCGGCCTGATCGCATCCACACCAAACGTCGTGCTGCCTGCAGGAGAGGGTTTCTTGTCCATGATCAGGGTATGTCTCTTTTCTGACGATTCTGCGCTGCAGTCTCTTCTCTCTTCCACTTTGGGAAACGAATTCGAAGTTTTCCGTGTGGCGGACCAAGACGAGGTTGATGAACTGCTGTCTTCAGCAGAATGCGATGTCGTGCTCCTCGATCTGAACTCGCACCACAATCAAGTCAAGGAACGCATCGAGTACGCGCGCAGCGTCTGCGGATGCGAACTTCCCTGGGTCATCATGGCGGATGATCCGCTTCGATCCGCCGCCAATGAACTTGTCGAGATCGGCGCTCACGCCTACTGCCGCAGGCCGCCCTCCATTCGCGATCTGCGCATCATGCTGCGCCGGGCTCATGAGAGCTCCTCGTTGAAGACACAACTTCAGACGGTGCAGCGGCAACTTGAAACCGTCTCCGGCTGCGACCGGATGATCGGGGCCAGCCACCAGATGCAGCAGGTCTATCGTCTGGTGGAATCGGTAACCGACCTCAATGTCTCTGTGTTGATCACCGGCGAGAGCGGTACAGGCAAAGAACTGATTGCCCGCGCCATCCACAATAGGGGCTCTCGCTCCAATCGCCCATTTGTGGCCGTGCCCTGCGGCGCAATCCCCGAGACTCTCATTGAGGCAGAGCTGTTCGGTCATGAAAAAGGCGCTTATACCGGCACCGTGGGAGCCCGAGAAGGCTACTTCGAGCAGGCAGGCGAAGGAACCGTCTTTCTGGATGAGATTGCCGAGCTGAGCCTGCTCACGCAGGTCAAGCTGCTGCGCGTTCTCCAGCAGCGCGAGTTCAGCCGCCTGGGCGGCAACCGCCTTCTACCGTTGCGAGCGCGCCTGATCTTCGCCACGAACCGGAATCTGGCCGAAATGGTGGCACAGGGGAAACTCCGGCAAGATCTCTATTACCGAATCAATGTTGTCGAAATCAAGACTCCGCCACTCCATGAGCGTCCCGAAGATGTGCCGCAAATCGCCGCACACTTTCTGCGGGTTTACTCGGAAATGTACCAAAAGAAGATGGACTCCATCGAGCCGGATGCGCTTGCCCGGCTCCAGAGATACTCCTGGCCCGGAAACGTGCGTGAACTGGAGAACGTGATACAGCGGGCAATCGTGTGCGCTGTCGGAACCACGATCCGCGCCGTGGATCTCCCTCAGAGCTTTCAGAATGGACCCGTTGCAGACTCTGGCACACTGCAGCAAGGAGGCACATTTGAACAGCAGCTTCACGAGTTCAAACTCAAACTTGCCTCGACAGCCATTCGCGAGAACAACGGAAACAAAACGCTGGCCGCACGAAGCCTGGGCATATCCAGGGCCTACCTGCATCGGCTCATTCGTCTCCTTGATCCGGAAGCGTCCTTGGAAGAAGAGTGCCACCCAGTCGATTTGCCACACGAGGCACATGGATAATCGGCACCCATCCTCTGCGAGCCAGGCCGTACTCTTTTCAGATCGGACCGATGTAAATATCGAGAAGTCATAGAGTCAAGACCTGCTCCGGCAGATGCTCGCGCCCATTTCGGCCGACCAGAACATGCACGTCATCCCGGGAGGGTATGGCGTCATCTCTCAGCTCCATCCACAGCCAGTTGAGAAAGAACAAGTCTGGAGGGAAAGACAGCAAGGCTGTCGCCCGCATGGCACGGTGTCTGCGCGACGAGCGGCAAGCGGGCAAGGTCGATCACTCGTTGCAGGATCTTCTCAAGCAGCGCGTGTTCTCCATCGCCTATGGTTATGCGGAGCCCAACGACTCGGCCCGACTGAGCGCCGATCCGATTCACAAGCCGCTGCTGGACCGCGATCCGGTTGCGGGCCTTGATCTGGCCTCCCAGCCGAAGTACTTCTCCCCTTTTCTCCGCCCGTCCAGTCCGGTCCGTCCAGCTCGATTCCACAATATATTGTCCTTTTCTTTCTCCCCTCCCGTTTGACCCTGTTCGCGCGTCTAACTAGACTTGCAGGCAGGGTTCCTCATGACGTTCAAAGCATTTTCGTTGTCCGCCGGTCTTTCGGCAGCTCTGTTGTGTCTTTTGGCGGGTCTTCCGCCGGTTGCGGCCCGCGCCCAATCCACCCCCGGCAGCTCGGCCAAAAGCCAGGGCTCGTCCTCCTCGGGCAATATCGCGCAGGAGAAGGCGCCCTCGCTGGTCGATCCGGCCGGACCCACCATCTCCCTGGTCAGCTCGGAGCCGGTCTTCCTGATGGCTGCAGCGCTCAACGCCTGCGGCTACGACGAGGGACTGGAGCAGAGCGCGCCGGTCCGCAAGCGCGTCCGCGACGAGATGAACCAGGCCCTGGCCCAGAGTGAGGACGCCCGCAACAAGCGCGACCACCTCTGCCTCTATATCGCCCAGCACCGCATGACCGGCTCGGAGCGCGACATTGCGCAATATATTTCGCTGGCTCTGTATCTGACTCCGCCGCCGGAGCTTGAAACCTCGGTGGAACTCACCGAGATGCCGCCCGATTCGACCCAGGTGGTCGAGATCGTGCCCCTGTTGCGCGACTTTGCCGCCGCCGTGGACCTCCACGGCATCTGGCTCGCGGTCCACCATATTTACGACGCCGAGACCGACAAGCTCCACGATCCGCTCTCCAGCATGATCGTTTCCACCAACCTTTATCTCAAGATGCCGGCCTCCACCTACGACGGCAGGCGGTTTGTGGTGGTTATCGAGCCGCAGCTTTCGCCCAGCGCTGTCAACGCCCGCATCTACGGCCCCGACTACGTGGTGGTGGTTTCCCCCTCCGACGGCAAGATCCGCATGAACGACGTGCGCCACACCTACCTCCACTACCTCATTGAGCCCCTGCTTTTCGCCCGCGCCAACGCCGTGGACCGCATGCAGCCCATTCTCAAGGAGGTGCGCGAAGCTCCCCTGGAATTCCGCTACCGCTCCGATACGGTGCCCTTGGCCATCGAGTGCCTGATCAAGGCCATCGAGGCCCGCACCATGGACACCGGCGTTCCGGAGTACAAGATTCCCGCCGGAACGAACCGCTCCGAGCTGCCCCGCTATGAGCGGGAACGCCAGGTCTACCAGCAGAAGGTCGACGCCGTCCGCGTGGCCACCGTCCGCCACGACATGACCCAGGGATTCGTGCTCACCCAGTACTTCTACGAGCAGTTGCTGCAATTCGAGAGGGACCCCGCCAGCCTGCGCGACACCATCGGCGAAATGGTCTACAGCATGGACATCGAACAGCAGACCCATCGCGCCCACCAGATCGATTTTGACAAGGAAGCCGACGCCGACGTGCTCGGACGCAGCACCCCGCGCAAGCTCTCCGGCCTCGACCTGGCCGAAGCGCGCCTCTCCGGGGGCGATGTGGCCACCGCCAGCGCCATGGCCCGCCAAATGCTCACCGTCCATGCCGATTCCCTGGAATCGGAGGCCGACGCGGCCCGTGCCCACTTCATTCTCGCCCGCGCCGCCATTCTCACCGGCCATCCCGACCAGGCCATCGACGGCTTCCAGAAGACCCTGGCCGCCAGCAGGGACCCCCGCCTCCTGGCCTGGTCCCACATCTACCTGGGCCGCATGTTGGACCTGGACTGCAAGCGCGACCAGGCACTCTCCGAGTACAACGCAGCTCTGAAGAATCGCGACGGGCAGCAGGATACGCGGCTGGCCGCCGAGCGCGGCGTAAAAGCCGCCTATTCGGTCAAAGGCCACAGTTGCGACGCCGATGACGACGACGATGCCCCCGGAGCGGCCAAGCCGCAGGGAGAAAAGCCGGGAACGGGAGCTTCCGGGCAGAATGGGGCTCAAAAGCCCCAATAATCCGCTCTTTTCGTCCGAATGGCCGCTGCCGTCGTCTAAAAAATAGAGGTTGCCCCCTGCGCGGTGGATCAGCCCCAGGGGTGGGATTCCCGGATTGGATTCGGAGAAGCGCCTGGGCCAGTTTCAATCGCTTGCAGCCGGAGCAATAATGGAAAGTGATGCGCCTCCGGTCCGGAAAATGGGGCCGGAGGACCACTTCAGCGGCGCGGCAACTGAATCGAGGCGAATTTGGAACGATCTCTGGATCCATTGGAAATCGCGCTGGGACATCGCTTTCGAAGCCCCGAGGTACTGGTGCGCGCTCTCACCCACCGCTCCCTGGCCAACGAGCTGGCGCTTGAAAACGGCGAAGACTCACAGGGAGTTGGCGACAATGAGCGCTTGGAGTTCCTGGGCGATGCGGTGCTGGGTCTGGCCGTAGCGGAAGCGCTTTTTCTGCTCCACCCGGATTGGCACGAAGGCGAGTTGACCCGCGTCCGGGCGCAACTGGTCAGCCGCCAGCATATGGCGGAGGTGGGCGCGGCCATCGGCTTGGGCGAGTATCTGCGCCTCAGCCGCGGCGAAGACAAAAGCGGTCTCCGTCGCAAAGGCACCGTGCTTTCCAATACCATGGAAGCAGTGCTGGCCGCGGTTTTTCTGGATGGCGGCATGGAACCGGTCAGAGCCTTTGCCCGCCGCTGGGTCATGGGCGAAGCTGCCGAGCAGTTGGCCCGGGACCTGCAATCCGGCGAAGCGCTGGGCAACTACAAGTCGGCGCTGCAGGAGCACCTGCAGGCGGAACGCCTGGGAACGCCGGTTTACAGGGTCAAGGGTGAAAGCGGCCCCGATCATCGCAAGCGCTTTCAGGTGGAGGTCCGTCTGAAGAGCGCGGAAAACGAACCCGGAACGCCCCTGGCGCGCGGCATGGGAAGCACCAAGAAGACCGCCGAGCAGGATGCGGCGCGACGCGCCCTGGAGCGGCTGACGGCGACCGAAAAACGCCAGAACGTCCCGTTGGCTGATAGCCTCGCGGAAGAGGAGAATCAAGCAGCGCAATGAGCACCCCCGCCCAGGAGCCAGTCCCGCCCGCGCGGCCTTTGTCGCAGTTGCGGCTCCATCTGCCCACCGTGCCCGAGGCCTTCGCCTCGCTGCTCCGAACGGTGGTGGCGGCGCTGTTCCTGCTCACGTTTGTGCTGCAGCCCTACCTGATTCCCTCTGAAAGCATGGAACACACCCTGCTGGTCGGGGACTTTCTCCTGGTCAACAAGCAGCTCTACGCCCGCCCCGGCGTCCTCAGCCGCTGGCTGCTTCCCTATCGCGATGTCGAGCGTGGAGACATCGTGGTCTTCCACCATCCCCAGCCCCCGCTGCTGGTCAAGCGCGTCGTCGGGATTCCCGGCGACCGCCTGCGCATTGACGATGGCCGGGTCTCGGTCAACGGCGTCCCCCTGGACGAGCCTTACGCGGCCTTCGAGCCGGCCGCCTTCAACCCTTTCCGCGACGACTTCCCTGCCCGCGTCTACACCGATCCCGAAGTGGACCCGGCTTGGTGGAAGCAGATGCAGAGCCTGGTCCGCAATGGCGAACTGGTCGTGCCCGAGGGCCAGTATTTCGTCCTCGGCGACAACCGCAACCATAGCAAGGACTCGCGTTTCTGGGGCTTTGTTTCCCGCCAGCAGATTGTGGCCCGCCCCCTGGTCATCTACTTCTCCGTCACCCGGCCTTCCACAACCGATGTCGAACAGGCCATGGATGATAGACTCGGACACGATAGGGAACTTTCGGCCCGGCTGATTGGGTTTGCGCGTTGGAAGCGCATCTTCCACGTGGTTCACTAGGACTCGATTGGAACGGAGTCATCACTCCGCCACCGGTTGGCCGTTCCCCCGAAAAAGAGCGACAGGATGACGAAGAAAAACACGCCCACTCCCAAGACGCCGTCCGAAGAAGCACAAACCGCGCCCGTTCCCGGTGAAACCCAGGTCGAAGAGACTCCCTTCGAGGCCCTGGCCAGCATTTGTTCGGTGCTGGTGGTGGGCCTGTTCATCCTCACCTTCCTGGGGCAGAACTTCGTCATTCCCTCCGGATCCATGAAAGACACGCTGCTGGTCGGCGACCACCTGGTGGTGGACCGCATCAGCCTTGCTCCGCCCGCGAAGTGGATGCCGCTGATGCACTATCGCGAACCCCAGCGCGGCGACATCATTGTCTTTCTCAAGCCGGAAAATCCCGACATGTTCCTGGTCAAGCGCCTCATCGGCGTCCCCGGCGACCACATCCACCTGCGCAATGGCATCGTGATTTTGAATGGCGTGGCCCAGGCGCAGCCCCACGCCGAGCCCACCACGCCGGAAAACCACACCGCCTTTCTCGACGAGTTTCCCTCCGAGCCGCCGGCCATGGAGCCGGGCGCCACCGAGACCTGGGCCGTGGACTTTCCCAATCATTTCGAAAACGGCGACCTCGTAGTCCCTCCGGGCAAGTACTTCATGATGGGCGACCACCGCCACAACAGCCTCGACTCCCGCTACTGGGGCTTTGTCCCCCGCGAGAACATCGTCGGCCGCCCGCTCTTCAACTACTGGTCCTTCATCACTCCGGAACACGAGTACGAGCAGACCGGCCTGGGTGAGAACGTGGCCTGGATGAGCCACGTAGCTCTCCACTTCTTCACGGAAACGCGCTGGACGCGGACGCTGCACATGGTGCGCTAGACAGTTGGCCGTCGTCCGCGACCAGTGGTCAGCACCGGAGCACCTTTCGCTGACCACCCATAACTGACGGCTGATCACTGCTCACTGATCCCTGACCACTGAAAAGAAAATGATGCAAGAAAATAAAGGCCGGCAACCCAACCACAAGCGGCTTTGGCTGGCCTTGGGCGCGGTTGCAGTTCTCCTCGCAATTCTGATTGTTCCTCCGCTGGTGAGCGTAGCTCGCTACAAGAGCCGTATCACCCAACTGGTCTCCACTTCTCTCGGCCGTCCGGTGCGCATGTCCTCGGTCGAGATTCGCGTGCTCCCGCGGCCCGGCTTTGTGCTCAGCGACCTCTCCGTTGCGGAAGACCCCGCCTTTGGCACCGAACCCCTGCTTCACGCCAGTTCGGTCACCGCCTACATTCGGCTGCTTTCTCTCTGGCGCGGACGTCTGGAGATCGGCACCATCAGCGTGGACGACGCCAGCCTGAACCTGGTGCGCGCCTCCTCCGGCCATTGGAACTTCGATCCCCTTCTGCGCACCGCTGCCGCCAGTTCTCAGGCCGCCGGCGCGGTGAAGTCGGTTCCGCTGCCCTACCTTGAAGCCACCAACTCCCGCATCAACATCAAGGCGGGCGTTGAAAAGCTTCCCTTCTCGCTCGTCGACGCCGATCTCTCCTTCTGGCAGCAGAATCCCGGCGACTGGCGGGTGCGCCTGCGCGGACAGCCGGCCCGCACCGACCTCAGCCTGGAGACCGACACCGGCATTGTGCGTCTCGAAGCCAGCATGCGCCGGGCCCCCGAGCTGCGCAAAATGCCAATCCACCTCGACCTCGAATGGCGTGCAGCGCAACTGGGTCAGCTCACCCGCTTGGTCCTTGGCTCTGACGCCGGCTGGCGTGGCGATTTGACCGGCGAGCTCCACCTCGACGGCACCGCGGAACAGGCCCAGGTAAAGACGCGCCTGCGCGCCATCGGCGTTCACCGCGCCGAGTTTGCCCCCGCAGCCCCTTTGGATTTCGACGCCAACTGCAGCCTCGTCGCGCACTTTTCCACCCGCGCCATCAACAACCTGGCCTGCGACTCTCCGCTGGGCAGCGGACGCGTCCACCTTGCCGGCGAGTGGCCCGGCAGCGAACTTCCCTCGCACCTCTCCGTCGAGGTGCAACAGATCCCCGTCGGCGCCGCCCTTGACGCTCTTCGCACCGTGCGCAAAGGGCTGGCGCCCGATTTGAAGGCCGTCGGGTCGGTCACCGGCAAAATGACCTACGCCCCCTCAGCCCAGGAGAATGCAGAGCCCGCTCCTCCGGCCCACCTGGCAAAAACTCGCGCGACAAAGTCCCGCCCCGAGCCGCCTGCTCCCCTCACCGGCAGCTTCACCGTGGCAGGCTTTCAACTCACCGGCGGCGGCCTCGGCGAGCCCATTCGCATTCCCAAGCTGCTTCTGGAGCCGGCGGCGGTTCAGCCTTCAGACCATCAGGCACTCACAGCGACCGTCGCCATTCCTGCCGGCGGCGCAGTTCCCCTCACGCTTTCCACCCGCCTGGCCCTCTCCGGTTATCAAGTCACCCTTCACGGCCAGGCCTCCATCGCCCGCGCCCGGGAATTTGCGCACGTCTCCGGCATGGAGTCGGCCTCCGCCCTGGACACATTGGCCGGTGAGCCTCTCCAGGTCGACCTGAACGCCGAGGGCCCCTGGATGGCGCCCCACCGTCCCCTGGGCCAGACGCCCACTCCTGCCGCCACCGATGCCCCGGTTCCGGTGGCAGCGCCTGGCGACACCCTTGCCGGCACCGTGACCCTGCACAACTCCAACTGGAAGGCCGATTATCTCGCCAACCACGTGGAAATCTCCCAGGCCACCCTCCACCTGGAACCCGGCCAGCTCCGCTGGGATCCAGTGGCCTTTTCTTATGGCCCGCTCAAGGGAACCGCCAGGGTGAACCTGCCTTCCGCTTGCCCCGCTTCCCTGCCCTGCTCACCGCGCATCGAGGTTCAGTTCGGCGCTCTCGACGCCAGCGCCTTCCAGACCGCCGTCCTCGGCGCTCAGAAGCCAGGCACCGTGCTCTCCACGCTCATTGACCGCCTTCGCCCCTCCTCCGCTCCCGCCTGGCCGGAGATCGATCTCACTTTTAAAGCAGAGTCCCTTTTGCTCGGGCCGGTCACTCTCAGCGATTTCCAGGCCAACCTGCGCACCCTTCAGACCGGAGCCGAGATCACCAGCTTTGAGGCTGGCCTGCTCGGCGGCAAAATCCACGGCAACGGCGACTTCCAGCTTCCCTCGAGCGCCCACGGCAAGCCCGCGTACGCGCTCGAAGGCCAGTTCGAAAAGCTCAGCCCGCCCGAGTTGGGCAAGCTGCTCGGCCTGCGCTGGTCCGGCGGCACATTCAACGGAAACGGCAAGCTCGAGCTCTCCGGCTTCACCGGCAAGGATCTGGCAGCGTCCGCCAAGGGCGCGCTCCATTTCGACTGGCAGCATGGAGCCGCCGGTCCGCAGCCCGCGGCTCTGGCCCGCTTTGACCGCTGGGTCGCCGACGCCGAAATCGCCAATGGCTCCGTGACCCTGAAGCAGAATCAGGTCCATGCCGCCAGCCGCAACGCAACCGTCCAGGCCTCAGTCGCCATTGCCGACCCTCCCAAAGCAGTCTTCGCCTCCGACAAGCCGCTCAAGGCAAAACGCTAGCACTTCGTTCTCGAAGCAACCCGGCCCCATCCTCCTCGATGGGGCCGTATCGATAGAAATCCTCCAGCTACAATCTAAAATCGATCCATGGCCTCCTCCCTCGCTTCTTCCCCTGTTCAAATTCCCTGCCAAGGCATCCTCTTCGACATGGACGGCATTCTCATTTCCTCCATCGCTTCTGTAGAGCGCAGTTGGACCAAGTGGGCCATCCTGCGCGGCGTAGACCCCGTTAATGCCTGCCGTACCGCCCATGGCTGCCGTGCGGTCGAGACCGTGGCCAAACTGCGCCCCGACCTGGACGCCAACGCGGAACTCGAAATTCTCGAGGCAATGGAGATCGCGGACCAGGACGACCTCATCATGCTGCCCGGCGTGCAGAATCTTCTGGCGGCTCTCGCCCCCCTGGGCGGAAGGCCCCGCTGGACCGTCGTCACCAGCGCCACTGAGCGGCTGGCGCGCGTGCGGCTGGCCGCGGGCGGAGTCCCCGTGCCGGAGCGCCTCATCACCGCCGACCAGGTCACCGAGGGCAAGCCGCATCCCGCGCCCTTTCTGGCCGGAGCAGCTCTGCTCGGCTTTGCCCCCGAAGAGTGCGTGGTCTTTGAGGACTCCTCCTCAGGCGCCCAGTCCGGCCGCGCCGCCGGCTGCACCGTCGTGGCCACCACCTTTTCCCACTCCATCGAATCCCTGCACGCGGCTCACTACCTCATCGAAGACATGACCCGAGTCAGCGCCGAAACCCTGCCCGGCGACCGGGGCATCCTCCTCCATCTCACCCCGCTCGGCAATAGCGAAACCAGAGTAGGTGTATCCCGAAAGCAAGGAGCTTAAGTCGACGCGACCACCAGGGAGCGGCGACCTTGCAAGACCATTGTCAGGACACAGTGACTCTGGTTTCGCTCTAGCATCCCGTCTCCGCTTGATCCAGCCCAAACGTTTGAATCACCCGAGAGCTGTCATCCTGAGCATTTTGACTCGCGGCTGAGAGTTACGCATGGAATGTACTGCCGCCAACTCGCTAACTCGCAATTTCCGCGAAGCGGAAGCTACCTTGCTGCTTTTGTTTATTCTGATCCGGCCCTCAACGACTGCACCGTCACAGGACTGTCATCCTGAGCGAGGCGTAGCGGAATCGAAGGATCTGCGGTTGCTCGCGCTCCGCTCCGTGTCAATTCAATCGGGCCGGATCCACAAGCGCGGCCCAGGTATATGCTTCTAGCGTCGAAAAAACAACGCTGGAGTCTTAGCCAAATGAGACGATCCTTCCGCGCCTGTGCAGCCCTGGCCTTCTTTCTCGCAACCCTCGGGATGGCGCAACAGGGCGTCAGTCTTGCTCCAGAAAAAGCCCAAGCCGCGCCGCCCCTCACGCGCGATCAACCCGGTGGCCTCATCCATCTCGACGCCCTGGTCACGGATCCATCCGGAAAACCGGTCTCCGGCCTGCGCCCCGAGGACTTTACCCTTCTCGAAAATGGAAAGCCGGATCATCTTCTCTCCTTCCATGCATCCGACCCAGCCCGCGCCAACCCGGATGCTGCTTCCCGCCTCATCCTGTTCATCGATCTGTTCAATGCGAATACGGACCAGATTCGAGACGAAAACGTCGCCGTCGAGCATTACCTGCGCAGCAATGGCGGGCATCTGTCGCGTCCTGTATCCATCTATCTGATCTCCGGGATTGGCCTTTGGACCGTTGCCCATCCCGAAGGCGACGGCAACGTCCTCGCCGACGACCTCGTCCACAGTCGCCTGAAATCGCTGCACACCTTTGCGACCGCTCAGATGAGCGCCTCCGGCAGTGTGGTCCCGGACACCTCGGCAATCTCCGCTTTGAAGTCCATCGGCCGCATCGCAGCGGAAGAGCGGCGCAGGCCGGGCCGCAAAATCCTCATCTGGGTAGGTCCGAATGTGAGCATCGGACGAGGCCTATTCGACCAGGGAAAAAAGAAAGGGCAGGAAACAATCGCAACGCGCGTCTGGTTTTCAACCCTCCTGCGAGAGGCGCGCATCGTTCTTTATAGCTTCTCCGTTCCCCTTGGCGTCAACGACCCGCGCTCACAAACGTCCGACCAATTCTCCAGCGGGATAGGCGCTTTGCCTCCCAGCGTGATGTACATGAGTTGGGACAGGAAGGAGCTCGCTGTCCAAAGCGGCGGCCTCGCCTTCGACTCCAGCTTTGACATCGTCAAGCAAATCGAAAGTTCCGTGCAAGACGCCGACACCTACTACACCCTCACCTTTGACCCGGCTCATGCCGATTCGCTGAACGAATTTCACGACCTGAAGATCGTGCTCAACAAACCCGGACTGACCGCTCGCACAAATTCCGGCTACTACGACCAGCCGTGGTACGCCGTGGAGCGGAATCCTCCCGCGCGCTCTGTAACGGTGAAGCAGGTGGAGCAGATGCTCGCCGAGAACCGTTCCCAACCGGATGAAGAGATCGCCCGGCAGCTCGCCGGGATGGAATTGACGGAACGCCTCAGCGAAACCAGGCTCTCTGCCTCAATGGCAACCGTGCGGGGCAAACGCTCACGGGAGGCGCTGAAAATCCTGGCCGACGCTTCCCTCTTCCTCGATCCGCCGCAAGAAGAAGTCCTGCCCACGGCGCCGCCTGAACCCGAGGCACAACGCCGCATGTTGGCCTTGACGGCTGAGTATTTGACCACGGCCCTTCACAAAATGCCGGATTATCTTGCCCGGCGAACTGCCACGCGCTATCAGGAGACGCCCCAGCTTAAGTGGGGTCCAGTTGAATTCCAATATCAGCCACTCCATCTCGCAAACACCCTGACCGCGACCACCTATTACCGGCATGGCGTCGAGGTCACCGATCTGGAGAAGCCACGAGACCGCAAGAAGACTGCAGACGATACGCAGTTGGTCACCTACGGCACCTTTGGGCCCATTCTCGATGGAGTGCGGGATGCGATTTCACGGCACTCAGGCCTCACCTGGAGCCGCTGGGAAAAGGGCATCACCGGTCCGGTTGCCGTCTTTCGTTATGCCGTCTCTGCGGATCGAAAGCAATTCGAGGTCAAGGTCTGCTGTCTTCCCGACGGCTATGGCAAGGGTGCTTTCTGGCATCATGTCGACTATCACGGGGAGGTGGCCATCGATCCGCAAAACGGATCGATCCTTCGCCTGGAATGGTCGGCCGATCTCAAATCCACCACGCCCGTTGCGCAGTCAAACATCATGATCGAATACGGTCAGGTGGAGATCGGTGGAATCAAGTACATCTGCCCGGTTCGAAGCGTCGCCTTGGTTCGAGCGCGGTCTGTGATCGAGGCTTCAGAGTGGGATGAGAGTTTTTTGACCTACGGGCCGTATACGACCAAGCTCAACGAAATTCAATTCTCAAACTATCGCCAGTTCCGTTCGACCGTGCGCATCCTTCCCGGATTCACCCCCGCACCTGAGGATAAGTGACAGCCTCGTTGTGCAATGGGCCGGTGGCTCCTACCTTTCCCCACCACTGCAAGTAGAGTCCGGCCTTTCCGCTTCCCTCGGCGGAAAGGACGGGAAGCCCCCTTCGGACTCTTATCTCCCATTCGTGGCCATTCCTCCCACAAGTCCAGCCAACCTGCCAACTCGCCAACCCCGCGCAAGCGGGTGCCAACCTGCCACGATTTCAAACCCTCCCCGCACCAACGCCCGCCGGCGGCCGAAGGCAGTTGGCCGCACCGTCATCGCCGCTGTCATCCTGACGCGCAGCGGAAGGATCTGCAGCTGCTTTTCGGGCGTTCATTCGATCCGAAGTTCCCGGGTGATTGGCAGGCTCGGCGGTTGGCCCACCCCAGGTGGAAGATTCAGGAACGCACCAACTTTGCCCAACCGAATCTCAGGCTGAACGCTGACTGCTGAAAGCTGACGGCTGTTTTGCAGATCATTACCCTCCCCGCGCGCACAATGAAAACATGCTGATCGATCCCGGCTCCGGCCGGGAAAGAGAAAGCCCAAGGGAGTTACCCCATCCCCGGGGGTGCGTTCCCTTTTCTTTCGCTTTTCTGGCAAACGCATGGAGATATCTATTTTATTTTCTGCTGTTTACAGTTCATGAAAAGCCGCACTTCTGTCGAAAACACGCCTTGATCCACCTCTTAAATCCAATGGAATCAACGCGAGGACTTGCGGAAAATGGGCAAATAGACGGCCCTTTCGCTTCAATTCGGGGTCTTTTTTCAAAAAAATCGACAGTTCTTCCCCTTCCTCATGCCTCTTTTTGCTTGAAGAAAGGGATTCGCCAACCTCCAGGGCCGCAGCAGAGAATTCTCCGGCAGCCCTCTTTGCAAGGGAGGTGAAAGACCTTCACGACAACCCAGATTCGATGGAACCAGAAAGCAAGGCGCGCAAGAGCCGTTCTTACTCGTTGGCCTCAATCCGCCGTCCATGCGTGTCCTGCAGAGGCCGGCTATTCACCTTGTACATCGTCGCGAAGGTGCGCAGCTGGTCGCGGCTGATGCTCAAGTCCTGCTCAAAGACAAACCAGCGCACGCCTTCGGTGCAGGGCGGAACGGTCAGCGAGCCCATGTAGGTCCAGTAGCCGCGATCCGCAGGCAGCAGACCGCCGGGATTCACCACCTCCGTGCTCTTGGTCGTGGTGCCGGCCGTCTTGGGCAGGTTCTGCCACAGCGTGGCCAGCACGGCATTCGGGAATCCGCGGTCTTCGCTGAGCCGCACCGCAATCACGGCCAGTTTGCCGTCGGCGCTCTTGTGCACCAGGTGCACCACCATGTCGGAGAGCTTGCCCTTCACCGCTTCCTCGCTGGGATGGTGGAAGTGGAACCGCTCCAGATCGTAGCGCACGCCTCCGGCCACAATGTAGCTCCCTGGGGCCACATGCGCCTCGATAGTGTGCCCGGTATTCTCCAGCGTCACCGTCCCGGCCATGTAGTGAAATTCGATCGGCTGCAGCGCCTTGTTCATGTGAGCGCCGCGAATGTCGATGGGCGACTGCTCGTGCCCGGCCGAACATGCTTTGTAGGCCGGGTCCAGTTTGCCCCATGCCAGAGCGCCTCGTTTGCCCTCGTAATCCCAGGGTGCAGTGGTCGGGGCAAGAGTCTGGGCGGCAGCCATCGTGGCCAGGCCAAGCGCAAGAGCGGCAAGTGCAGGAAAACGCATCGTTCTCTCCTCGAACTTCTTGATGAATCGACGGGTAGGTATCCCGGAGAATTCTAGTTCATTGACGCACGCCACCGAAAAAAGAATGGGACTTCTCTTGGCGAGAAGTCCCATCAGTGAAACACTCACGAACCTGCTCCGTCCGCGAACGGTCGGGGCGTTTGGCTTACTTGGCTGCGGACAGCTGTGCTGCCTGCTCGGCCAGGGTGGCGGCCTTGTCGGTCGCTTCCCAGGTGAACTCCGGCTCGGTGCGGCCAAAATGGCCGTACGCCGCGGTCAACTGGTAAATCGGCCGGCGCAGATTCAGGCTCTCGATAATCCCCTTGGGATTGAGCGAGAAATTTTTCCGAACCAGCTCGGTGAGCTTGCCGGAGCTGAGCTTGCCGGTGCCAAAGGTATCCACCAGCACGCTCACCGGCTCGGCCACGCCGATCGCATAGGCCAACTGCACCTCGGCACGCTCGGCCAGGCCGGCAGCCACGATGTTCTTGGCGATGTAGCGCGCCATGTAGGCCGCGGAACGATCCACCTTCGTCGGGTCCTTGCCACTGAAGGCGCCGCCGCCGTGACGGCCCGCGCCACCGTAGGTGTCCACGATGATCTTGCGCCCGGTCAGGCCCGTGTCGCCCATGGGTCCGCCAATCACAAAGCGGCCAGTGGGATTGATGTGGTACTTGGTGTGCTCGTCGAGCCACTCGGAGGGAAGAACCGCCTGGATGACGTGCTTCAGAATGTCGGCGTGCAGTTCCTCGTTGGAGACGTAGTCAGCATGCTGGCTGCTGATCACTACCGCATCGATGCGCGCCGGCTTGCCGTTCTCGTCGTACTCCACCGTGACCTGGCTCTTGCCGTCGGGGCGAAGATAGGGCAGCTTGCCGCTCTTGCGCACTTCGGTCAGCTTGCGGCAGAGCTTGTGCGCCAGCGAGATGGGGGCCGGCATCAGCTCCGGCGTCTCGTTCGAAGCGTAGCCGAACATCATGCCCTGATCGCCGGCGCCACCCGTGTCAACGCCCTGCGCAATGTCGCCGGACTGCTTGTTGATGGTGGAGATCACGGCACAGGTGTTCGAGTCAAAGCCGTAGAGAGCGTTGTCGTAACCGATCGAGGCCACGACGCCGCGCACCAGGCTCTGGAAATCCACGTAGGCCTTGGTTGTGATCTCGCCGGCAATGACCACCAAACCTGTGGCCGTCAGAGTTTCGGCGGCTACGCGGCTATAGGGGTCCTGCTCCAGGCAGGCGTCCAGAATGGCATCGGAAACCTGGTCGGCAATCTTGTCGGGATGGCCTTCGGTGACGGATTCGGAGGTAAACAAAAAACGGTCGCTCAACTTTGTATTCCTCCCCACTTAAGGGATTTTCAGTTGGTGGCTTGCCGCGATGGGTGCGTTACCCAGGATGAACCGGCGCAGGGGTGAAATCTTCCTCTTCACGATCGGCCATTCATCGCTATCGGTGAGACACGCCGCACCGCGAGGCCAAAAGCCCAAGGGTGCATCCTTACATGGTAATTGCCGCGGCACCCGGGGGCAAACACTCGCAGCGAATGGGGATAACTGGGCGTTCAAGCGGGTTCCTGGAGGGGTGAACCGCTTCTGCACTTCTCAAAAGGGACGAGATACCGACTGGCAATCAGCTCTTCAGCCAGGAGATGCCACGCTCCAACAACGCATGGGCCGAGTTCAGGAGATGATGTGCAAAGGCAAAGACACCGTCGGCAGGCAGCAAAACGGACCACCACCCGGCTCGCACTCCGTAGTAGCGCACGGTCAGATAGGCGGCGGCGGCCACAACCAGCAACAGCAGAATCGCGCCTAGCCAGCGCAGGCGGAGTTCAACGGCATCGCGACGCTGAATGCGGGCTTTGCCTACATTGGATGCGAAAGTCATCCAGCTGCGGTCGTCGTCTTCGGCCTGGCCGATTTCGCCGGAGGCGCGGAGAAAGCGCTCTGTCCAATCTTGCGGGTCGAGACCGAGTGCGCCGACATATCCGCGCACAATGCCCTTGCTCAGGATGCCACCGGGGAGCAGGCGAAACTTCTCCTGCTCCAGCGCCAACAGGTTGCGCCGGCTGATCTTGGTAACCTCGGTAATTTGCTCCAGCGCAATCCCGCGAGACAACCGCTCCATGCGCAGGTCTTCTCCAAAGTTGCCCATCGCCTACCAGAAAACGATTCGAATCCGTAAGGGCTTACCCACTCCACAATAAACCGGAGTGCTCTTCCCGTCAAAAGCATTTTGAGCCTTTTTCCTTTTGTTTCTTGAGTGTGGCAGATTTCCGGGCTCCGCGGGGTATTAATCAACTATTCAACCTTGAGGTTGCAGTGATTTCTCCCCTGATACGGGCAGGTCCGGACCCAACGAATCTGCTCTCACCGGCGAGTCTGGCCGGGCAACGAACTCCAATGCCTCATTGTTGCGACTTATTTGTTTTGGCGCAAGGTAGGGTAACCTCGCCTCTCGCCCGGGTCACTTCCAAAGTGCCTCCGAGCCCGGTTCCCGCGCCTTTTTTCTGGCGCGGACCGCCCGAAGGCAGTTGGCCGCACCGCAGGTGGCCGGGGCTGATACCCTTACTAACGAGGGCGTTGAAGCAACATTCCGCCCCGCTCGGAGTCATCTTTTGGGAATGAATAAGCTTATTTTTGCCAATCTGCTGCACCGGCCGCTTCGCTCGATCATCAGCGTGATGGCGGTGGCTATTGAAGTGGTCATGATTCTGTCCATCGTCGCCATTTTCATGGGCATGCTCGACGACCAGAAGCAGCGCACCAACGGCATTGGCGCCGACCTGGTGGTTCGGCCCTCCAACGCCAGCTTTGTCAACGGGATGAGCGGCGCTCCGATGCCCGTCAAGATCGCCGAGGTCTTTGGGCGCATGAATCATGTGACCGTGGCCTCGCCGGTTTTTACCAACTTTGCCATGAGCAGCTCGGTCGAAATTCTTTACGGCATCGACTACCCCAGCTACAACGCGCTGAAGCCCTTTACCTGGGTGGCGGGCGGACCGTTTCAGGGGCCAAACGATGTGATTGTGGACGACGTTTTCGCCCGAACCGGCCAAGGACATCGCGTGGGCGAGCAAATCGAGATTCTCAAGCACCCCTTCCGCATCTGCGGCATTGTGGAGAGCGGCAAGGGCGCGCGCAAGCTGATTCCCATCGAGACCATGGGCGCGCTGACCGGCTCGGACGGCAAGGCCTCGGTTGTGTATCTGAAGAGCGACAGCCTGGCCAGCCAGGACGCGATCCGCCGAGAGATTGCCGCTACCCGAGGACTGGAAGGCTACAACGTTCAGACCATGGACGAGCTGATTTCGCTTTATACGCCGGCCAAGTTTCCTGGCTTCGATCTGGCGCTGAATGTGGTCATCGGCATTGCCGTCATCGTGGGTTTTCTGGTCATCTTTCAGACGATGTATACGGCGGTGCTGGAGCGGACACGGGAGATAGGCATCTTGAAGTCAATGGGAGCCTCCAAGCCGGTCATTGTGGGCGTGCTGCTGCGCGAGTGCGCGGCATTGGCTGTGGCTGGTGTGCTGGTGGGCATCGCGGCCACCTATGGCGTGCGCACCTTCCTGAGCATGAGATTCCCGGCCTTCAGCTTTGAGCTGACCTGGCTATGGATGCTGCGCGGCGCGGGCATCGCCTTTGCGGGAGCGATATTGGGAGCTCTCTACCCTGCTTGGGTGGCGGCCCGCAAGGACCCCATCGACGCGCTGGCCTACGAATAGCGCCTGCTGCGACAAATGATGCAATGAGCTTCATCTGGCTGCGCCTTGCGCAGCCAGATGCGTTTTCAGGCAGACATACATCTCCTTCAGAGGAACTCGTCCGTGAGGCGCGCCACCGGCGTCCGGTCGCGCGGCGGTATACTCGAAGTAACCCTGCTGACCTTTTTCCCCATGTTTTGTTTCATTTCGCGGAGAGATAGTCTTTGACGAAGTCTTCCAAACGCTGGCTCTATGCTGCCTGGCTGATCATCCTTGCCGGCTTTGCTCTGCTGCACGCTGTCCATCTCCGCGCCGACTTTCCCAACCACACCGAGTGGGTCTCTGACTGGGCCAAGTACACCGACGAGGGCTGGTACGGCAACGCTGCAGTGCGCGCCCATCTGTTTGGCAACTGGTACCTGCCGGGGGACTTCAATCCTGCGCCGGCAGTACCCGTTTGGCCGTTCCTGGAGTGGGTGCTGTTCTTTTTCACCGGGGTCACCATTCAGGCGGCTCGCGGACTGGCGGTCGCGTTCTTCTTTATCAATCTGCTGCTGAGCTACCTGCTGCTCAGGACCCGGGGACCGCGCTGGGTTGGGCTTCTCGCACTCACTCTGCTGGTCACCAGCCCCTTTCTTTACTGCTTCAGCCGCCTCGCCATTCTGGAACCGCTGCTCACCGCTCTGGCCCTTGCGGCGTTCAACCTGGCTGTTCGGCTGCCGCGGCTGCGCCGTCCGCTTTGGGCCGCAGTGGGCATCGGCCTGGTCTTCACGCTGATGATGCTCACCAAAACCACCGCCGTTTTTCTGCTCCCGGCGCTGGCGTGGGCGATGGTGATGCCGTTGCGCAAAAACATCAAGCTGGGCCTGCGCTGCTCGCTGGCCGCGGCGGCAACTTTTGCGGCCAGCTTCGGCCTGTGGATGACGCTGGTGGTCACCCACGGCCTCTTGAACGACTACAAATACCTCTTCTTTGTGAACAAATACGTCAAGCCACCGGAGTTCTACTGGCCGCTGCTCAGCTTCTGGTGGTCCTTCCACGGCACCCTATGGGTCGACCACATTCTGATTCCGCTGGCCGGCGCCGTGCTGGTGGGCGCAGCTCTGGCGTGGCGCAGCGCATGGGCCCGCAAGCTGCTACTGGACCCCGTTTTCGGCCTCTCTCTTCTGGCGGCGGCCGGGTACATCCTCTTCATGACCTACCAGAATCATCCCCAGCCGCGCTACTTTGCCGTGGTCGCGTTCTTCAGCTTCTTCATGGTTGCGTTGGGAGCCGGGGCGCTGGTGGAGACAGCGGGCTGGACGCGACGCCTGGGGTGGGCAGTGGTCGGAGTGGCCGCTCTGGCTACGGGCTCCAACGCCGCGCGGACACTGGACTTCGCGCTGCATCCTGAGTACACCTTCGTCGACGCGGCCCAGCGGCTCACCCACTATATTGATGAACACCCCAACGGCAAGCGCCTGCTGGTTTCAATCAGCGGCGACGAAATCACGCTGGTCACGCATCTACCCTCAATTTGCGACGACTTCGGCACCCAAGAGCTGGTCACCAAGCTCGCCGACTACCAGCCCGGGTGGTATGCCACTTGGAACGACATCGATCCCGGCACCCTCGAGGACCTGCACAACCGCTTTTCCCTCGAGCAGGTGGCCAGTTTCCGCACCTTCGATGACCCGGACCGCAATGTGCTGGTTCTCTTCAAACTCCATCCCCTGCGCGACGGCCAGGTGCGCGACGCTAGCCAGCAGAATCTGCAAGTCCCGCTGCCCGGCGACAAAATCGACATCGAGGTCGAGTAGGCGCAACTGAAGCGTAGAGCGGCTGCGCCTTAAAACGGCATCCGCAGCGTGCCGATAAAGGCGTGATTGAACTGGTTGTAATGCGCGGTGGCGATCTGAAAGCCCGCCCCGGCCACCACAGCAACCCGCTTGTGGATCGGAAACCGACCAAAAATGACACCCGGCGTGGCGAAGGTCTGCTTCTTTCCATCGTTCGTGCCACCCTCCCAGAAGGTCGAATTGATCTCCGCCTCCGGCCACAGTTGTTTGAGCGCATGGAATTGAAGCGCGGTATTGGAGACCACCGTGCGGCCCAGCTTGTTCACGCTGTTCACTGGAAACGTCCCCCCCAGTGTGCTCTGCACGTCAAACTTTCCCCAGCCCTTGCCGCCCGCCAAAGTGGGCGTGACTACGGCGCTGATGGATCCGTTCTTGTAGGTTCCCGTGGGCACGCTGCCGCCCAGGAATCCTGTCAGGATCGCCCCCCCATGCTGCTCGTTGCGCGCCAGGAAACGATATTTCAGCAAGAAAGAAACGTCGCCCCAGCCGTCCACCGTCTTGGGGTTTTGGTGGAGCAAATAGGGCGGTACATTGAAGAGCAGCTCGGTATGACGGGTGGGAATCACTTCCAGTCCCTTGCCGTTGCTCAAATTGGTGACATTGCCGGTGGGCGTCACCTCGTGGAGGACATCGAAGCGGAATTCCTGCTCCAGACGAGGAGTCACAGTGGCCACAGGCGTGACCCAGTGAGGTTGTTCGGCCTGGGTTGCGGAGACGCGCTCCAGCCAGGTCTCGCTGCGGCTTTGGCCATAGAGAGTGCCGGAGGCCGCAAGGACAAGGGAGAGAGAAAGAATCGCTGCGGGGAATCTCAATGATCTTCTCCTGAAATATGCGGAACTTCGGTTGCATTCTAAACGACAAAGTTCCATGAATCACAGCCGGGAACACAAGGTTTTGCTGGTGGGTGGCGCAGGCGGCAAGAGAGCCATTGCAGCATTCCCCGCCAGCCATATGTACGGCCCGCGCAAGCCCCCGCACCCAAGCTGGCAGGCCCTCCGGGAAGCCTGTGACTGCAATCACTCGACAGTGTCACATGCTGGTGTTAGGGTTCTGGTGACTTTTCCCCGGGGTGTAAAGGGGACGCATATTTCGCCGGTCGTTTTTCAATGGGCTTCAAACCTTTAGTTTGGGAGGACTTGTGACTGTTCAGTATTGGGTGTGTTTATTCCTGGCCGTGAGCGTCTTATCGCTTTTCGTGGCCTCCTTCTTCGCGCGCCAGGCAATGCAGCAGGTTGTCGCGGCTTTCAAAATGAGCACTGGCGCTTTGCTGAAGCATCGGACTGCAACCGTGGCGGCTCTTCTGGGCCTGCTGGTCCCGACATTCGCCAGCGCCCAGGAACAGGGTGGTGGAGGCGAAGCCAATCTGGTGCTGCCGGATCTGTCGTCTGTGAGCTTTTTCGGCATCACCGGACATAACCTCCTGATGATCGGATTGCTCTTCTGCGCCGCCGGCCTGCTGTTCGGCCTGGTGATCTATCAGCAGTTGAAGAATCTGCCGGTTCATCGCTCCATGCGCGAAATGTCCGAGCTCATTTATGAGACCTGCAAAACCTATCTGGTGACGCAGGGCAAGTTCATCATGCTGCTCTGGGCTTTCATCGCCGTCATCATCGCTCTCTACTTCGGCTGGCTGGCGCCGGTTCCCGGAAAACCGATTGCGGTTACATTGCCGGTCATTCTGCTGTTTTCGCTCATCGGCATCGCGGGCAGCTATGGCGTGGCGTGGTTCGGAATTCGCGTCAACACCTTTGCCAACTCCCGCGTGGCATTCGCTGGATTGAAGGGCAAGCCGTATCCGCTCTTTGCGATTCCGCTGAAGGCCGGCATGAGCGTCGGCATGATGCTGATCTCGGTTGAGCTGCTGATCATGCTCTTCATTCTTCTCTTCATCCCCCGCGATTTTGCCGGCCCCTGCTTTATCGGCTTCGCCATTGGCGAGTCGTTGGGCGCCGCGGCTCTGCGCATCGCCGGCGGCATCTTCACCAAGATCGCCGACATCGGCTCCGATCTGATGAAGATCGTATTCAAGATCAAGGAAGACGACGCGCGCAACCCGGGCGTCATTGCCGACTGCACGGGCGACAACGCGGGCGACTCGGTTGGCCCCTCGGCCGACGGCTTTGAGACCTACGGCGTCACCGGCGTGGCCCTGATCACCTTCATCCTGCTGGCAGTCAGGACCCCAGACACGCAGGCGCAACTGCTGGTGTGGATCTTCGTGATGCGCGTGGCCATGCTGATCTCCAGCTCCGCCGCCTACTTCCTGAATGGCTTCATCGCACACGCTAAATATGGTCACTCCGACGAGATGGACTTCGAGGCGCCTCTCACCTCGCTGGTCTGGATTACCTCCATCGTTTCCATCGGCCTGACGTACGTCGTCACCTACCTGATGCTTCCCAATCTCGGTGGTGACCCCACTCTCTGGTGGAAGCTGGCTTCGATCATCTCCTGCGGAACCTTGGCAGGCGCGCTCATCCCCGAATTGGTGAAGGTTTTCACTTCAACCAACTCGGCCCACGTGCAGGAAGTGGTCACCTCCGCAAAAGAAGGCGGAGCTTCGCTGGGCATCCTGTCTGGCCTCGTCGCCGGCAACATGTCGGCCTACTGGTTGGGACTTAGCATGGTGGCGCTGATGGGCTTGGGCTATTTCTTCAGCCAGGGCCCGGGCATGGCAGCCATGATGCTGGCTCCGGCCGTCTTTGCCTTTGGCTTGGTGGCCTTCGGCTTCCTGGGCATGGGACCGGTCACGATTGCGGTTGATTCCTACGGCCCGGTCACCGACAACGCGCAGTCCGTCTACGAGCTGTCGCTGATCGAAACCATCCCTGGCATCGAAGCCGAGTTGAAGAAGGACTACGGCATCGACGCGAAGTTCGAGCGCGCCAAGTACCTGCTGGAAGCCAACGATGGAGCCGGCAATACCTTCAAGGCTACGGCCAAGCCGGTGCTGATTGGCACCGCTGTTGTGGGCGCAACCACGATGACCTTCTCGATCATCATGGCCCTGACCCACGGACTGACCACCAACGTTGAAAAGCTCTCTCTGCTGCACGCGCCCTTCATGCTGGGGCTGATCTGCGGCGGCGCGGTGATCTTCTGGTTCGCCGGCGCTTCCATGCAGGCGGTGACCACAGGCGCTTACCGCGCGGTGGAGTTCATCAAGGCCAACATCAAGCTGGAAGGCGCAGAGAAGGCGTCGGTCGCGGACAGCAAGAAAGTGGTCGAGATCTGCACGAAGTACGCGCAGAAGGGGATGTTCAACATCTTCCTCGCCGTCTTCTTCGCAACGCTTTCGTTCGCGTTCATGGAGCCGTTCCTGTTTGTCGGCTACCTGTTCTCGATTGCGATCTTCGGCCTCTACGAGGCGATCTTCATGGCCAATGCCGGCGGCGCATGGGACAACGCGAAGAAAGTCGTCGAGGTTGACCTCAATATGAAGGGGACGCCGCTGCACGACGCAACCGTGATCGGAGACACCGTCGGCGATCCGTTCAAGGACACCTCGTCGGTGGCCATGAACCCGATCATCAAGTTCACGACGTTGTTCGGATTGCTGGCGGTCGAGTTGGCCGTAACACTCACAGCGACCAATCCGATGCTCACACATGTGCTCACCGTCGCCTTCTTCCTGGTGTCGGCGTTCTTCGTGCGCAGGTCGTTCTACGGCATGAGGATTGAAACCAAGGAAAGCAACTAGTTCCTGAGTTCAAGAATCGCAGCAAAACGCCGCCCGGAAACGGGCGGCGTTTTGTTTGCGCAGTGCGGCGGAACCTGAACGATCTGCAAAGGAGTGAAAAGCTGCTGCAGGTCCTTCCACTGTGCGTCAGATGACAAAGGTTCTCTGTAAAGAAGAAGGTTGGATGAAGAGTTTTATAAACAAAATCAGCAAGTTAGCTTCCGCTTCGCGGAATTCGCGAGTTTGCGAGTTGGCGGCAGTTCCTTCCAGCCGTTACGCGTCCGAGCGAGTCAAGATGATCCGGATGAACGGGGCCGGAGAACGGCTCGATTATTCCGATTCCGCACGGAGCGTCTGAATTTGCATTGAATGCAAAGCTTGGCGCTGGCTGCCCTGTGGATCGAAATTGGCGGGGTCGAGCCAGGATTCGAAGGCACGCTTGCGGGCGGGCCACTCGCGGTCGAGCATGGAGAACCAGGCGGTGTCGCGGTTGCGGCCCTTGACCACCATGTGCTGGCGGAAGATGCCCTCGAAGGTGAAACCGAGCCGCAAGGCGGCGCGGCGGCTGGGAAGGTTTTCGGCGTTGCACTTCCACTCGTAGCGGCGGTAGCCGAGGCGGTCGAAGATGTGGCTGGCCATCAGGTACATGGCCTCGGTGGCGGCGGTGGTGCGCTGCAGGCGGGGCGCGAGCAGGATGTTGCCCACCTCGACGACGCCGTTGGCCGGATCGATGCGCATGAAGCTGGCGTAGCCGGCCGCTTCCCTGCCCTGGGGACGGGAGGCTGCCTGGAGAGCTTCCGGGTGACTCGCCGGAATGGGCACAATAGCCAGAAAAACGGCGTCGGGGGCCGACTGCTTGATGGCGAGGGAGCGGCGGAACTCCTCTTCCGTGGCGTAGGGGCCATCGCCCATCCACGACCAGAGCTCATCGCGGCCTTGAACGGCTTGCCAGAGGGCGGCGGTGTGGCGCCCTGCGTCCAATGGCTCCAGGATGACGAACCGGCCGCGCAGGGTGACCGGGATGGGCTGGAGGGCCGGTTTCCAATTCAGGGAGGTGGGGTGGGACGAGTTCACGTTCACGAAATCAGGCTATCAGGCACGCCCAGAGCATCTCTCTAATCGGTCGAGAGTGGGCGTGGACCGGGAGGCCCACGCTACAGCCGACCGGGAAGTTGATTACATGACAGCGTCGGCTCCTCCGACCTGAGTAGACTGGTTGCGGCTAAACGACCATTTAGCTCGGGAGAAGGAGCCGAGCATGATGATTATAGGATGTGATTTCCATCCCCGCTTCCAGCAAATCGCCTTTGTGGACCAGGAGACGGGGGAGTGCGGAGAACGCCGTTTAAGCCATCCCGAAGAGGCGGAGCGGTTTTACCGTTCACTGGCCGGGCGGCAGGTGCGCCTGGGCGCCGAGGCTACCGGGAACTTCCGTTGGTTTCGGCTGTTGATGCAGGAGTTGGGCCATGAGTTTCTGCTCGGAGACGCTACCGCGATCCGCGCCGCCTGTCCGCGCAAGCAGAAGACCGACAAGCGGGATGCCAGGCACATTTTGAAGTTGCTGGTGGAGGATCGATCTCCGGATGTCTGGCAGCCTCCAGAGGAGAACGAGAACCTGCGGGAGTTACTGATGCATCGCTGCCGCATGGTGCGGATGCGTACCCGCATCAAGAACCAGTTGGATTCCATGGCCAAGAACGAGGGCCTGTTGAGCAAGCGGGTATGGTGCCCGATGCGCCGCAACCAGATCGAAGCTCTGCCGCTGGCGGGGTGGGACGTGGAGCGGCGCAAGGATCTGATTGCCTTGCTGGAGGAGATGAACCGGCGGATCGAACCGCTGGACAAGGCGGTGATCAAGGCCGCGGAACAGAGCCCGGAGGCCTGCGTTCTGATGACCCATCCGGGCGTGGGGCCGGTGGTTTCGCTGGCGTACGTGCTGACCATCGGGAACTGGGAACGGTTCCCGCGGGGCAAGCAGGTGGGCAGCTATCTCCCACCCCAGCGACGAAGACCTGTCGCTGGGGACCCCGGTCTGGGCCTGATTCCGGCCGAGGAGTCCAGCTCCGACAAGCGCCGCCTGGGGCACATCAGCAAGCAGGGCAACACGACTCTGCGCTGGTTGCTGGTGGAGGCCGCCGCGACCGCCCAGCGGTACGATCCGAGTTGGCACCGGCAGTATGTGCGGCTGTCGATGACCAAGCATCACGGGGTGGCCAAGGTGGCTATTGCGCACAAGCTGGCCGTTCGTTTGTATTGGATGTGGCGCTCCGGCGAAGAGTACAGCAAAGTGATGGAGCGCGGTTCGCATGTGGGGCAGCCCGAGTAACGCCGTGGCTGAAATAAAGGCCGAGAGATTGATTGGACGCCCCGCCTCTCTCGCTCGATGAGGGAGTTTGAACAAGGAATCATGGTGCACGACCGGACCGAATACATGGTTGGTGGAACCTTGTGAGGTTGCCATCGAGAGTGATTGAATTTCAACCTGCGGGCTTCGGGTCGTTTAGCCGGGCAAGACCGTTCTTTTCCAATTATGGATCGAATCTCAGAAAGAACATCTGAGATTCGATCCAAGCTCAAGGGTGGGTTTGGCAAGGCCGGTGTCAAGGGTCGAGATGAACGCAAAGTACGCGCCCTTAACACCGGCCTTCCCAAACGGACGCTTCGCTATGCTCTTTTTGCGGCCAAGGGCCCCAAAAAGAGCCTTGACAAAGCCGACGCTGTCATACACGGCGTTACAAATTCTTGCCAATCCGTACCGGTTTGTCCACAATTCACACCGTTTTCGGGAGGATTGCACTGTTTCTGCTCCTTGTACCCGAGCGCGACGGGGACTAGGCTTTGGAAAGGGGTCGGCAGGGAGACCAAGCGCACTGGTTGCCCTGGTTTGGAGGCAAAGACGCTCCCGAAACCTGCGCCGGACAAGGCGGTTTCGAGCTTTCCACAGCGAATTGCCTTTGTTTATGAAGTGGATGACGAAAGTGTGCACAAAATACAAGATGTAGTGGTTTGTTGTTGACTTGCACCATAGACAGCGGTATTTTTTCATCTGCGGCTGTAAACGGATTGTCATGAACTCCGGCGTGTAGACACCCCCGGAGAGGCCGCTGAAAACCATTGAAGGCGCGGCATCTTTCATTCCCCGTTTCCAGTACGAGGTCTTGTTTGACATTTTTCTGACCGACTCCCCTCCGTCCTGCGCAGAGGGGATGAGGAATTCAACGCTTTTGATCGAGAGGATTTTCTATGAGTGAGGCCAATATTCAGAGTTCCGCTGCGGCGCTGCAGACTCCCTACACGCAAAAGGGACTGATTTTTACCCGGCGCTTTACCGCTGAGGGCGTTTCCCCTTACGACGACGTGCAGTGGGAAGAGCGCACCGCCTCGATTACCGACAGCAAGGGCAACACCATCTTCGAGCAGAAGAACGTCGAAGTGCCGGTGGACTGGTCGATGACGGCGACCAATATCGTGGCCTCGAAGTACCTGCACGGGCAGTTGGACAGCCCGCAGCGCGAGACCGGTGTGCGCCAACTGGTGGAGCGCGTGGTGGAAACGATCCGCGACTGGGGTATGACTGGCGGGTACTTTGCCTCCCCCGAGGATGCGACCATCTTCCACGACGAGCTGGCGCACATGCTGGTGACGCAGAAGGTGGCCTTCAATTCGCCGGTGTGGTTCAACGTGGGCTGCGACCGGCTGGAGCCGGATGCGGCTGGACAGAACTGGCACTGGGATCCGGCGACGGGCGGCGTGAAGTATGCGGCCACGGGCTACAGCAATCCGCAGTGCTCGGCGTGCTTTATCAACTCCGTGGACGACTCGCTGGACTCCATTCTGACTTTGGCCAAGACCGAGGGGATGCTGTTCAAGTGGGGTTCGGGCACGGGGACCAACCTATCTTCGATCCGCGGATCGATGGAGACGCTTTCGGGCGGCGGGCAGGCTTCAGGACCGCTGAGCTTCATGCGCGGCTTCGACGCCTTTGCCGGCGTGATCAAGTCCGGCGGCAAGACGCGGCGCGCCGCCAAGATGGTGATTCTGAACGTGGACCATCCGGATATCATGGCGTTCATTGAGTGCAAGGCCAAGGAAGAAGCCAAGGCCTTCTCGCTGATCAAGGCCGGCTACGACGGGTCTGGACCGGATTCCGAGGCGTATTCGTCGATCTTCTTCCAGAACGCCAACAACTCGGTGCGCGTGAGCGACGAGTTCATGCGTGCCTATGAGAACGACGGCGACTACAGCACCTATACGGTGAACGGCCGCGAGAAGGTAAAGACCTTCAAGGCGCGCGAGATCATGCGCAAGATCGCCGAGGCCACGTGGGTGTGCGGCGACCCGGGCATGCAGTTCGATACGACGATCAACCGCTGGCACACGAGCAAGAACACGGCGCGCATCAACGCATCGAACCCCTGCTCGGAGTACATGTTCCTGGACAACTCGGCCTGCAACCTGGCCAGTTTCAACCTGATGAAGTACGTGACTCCGTCGGGCGGATTCGACATTCCCGCTTACCGGCATTCCATTTCAGTGATGCTGACTGCGATGGAGATCCTGGTGGACAATTCCGGGTATCCGACCGAGGCGATTTCCCGCAACTCGCACGACTACCGTCCGCTGGGGCTGGGATTCGCCAATTTGGGCGCGCTGCTGATGGCCTGCGGTCTGCCGTACGATTCGGCTGCCGGCCGGGATCTTGCTGCAGCGTTGACAGCGATTATGTGCGGCCAGGCCTATTTGCAGTCGGCCATTGTGGCCGCCAACTGCCCGCCGATCCTCTCCGCCACGCCGCTGACTGCTTCAGTGGAGCGACAGGGCGGCGCGTGCCCCGGCTTCTATGTGAACCGCGAGCCGTTCCTGGATGTGATCCGCATGCACCGCGCCGAGGTGAACAACATTGGCAGGTCACGGCAGAGCGGAGAGCCCTTCAACGTGCCGCAACTGGACGCGCTGATCGCCTCCAGCCGCGAGTGCTGGGACATGGCGCTGGTGTATGGCGAGCGCTATGGCTACCGCAATTCGCAGGTTACCGTGCTGGCGCCTACGGGCACCATCGGCTTCATGATGGACTGCGACACCACGGGCATTGAGCCGGACCTGGCGCTGGTGAAGTACAAGAAGCTGGTGGGCGGCGGGATGATCAAGATCGTCAACCAGACGGTTCCGTCCGCGCTGTTCAAGCTGGGCTATTCCAACGAAGACGTGAACGCAATCGTCAGCTACATCGACGCCACCGGCACGATCGAAGGCGCGCCGGGGATCAAGCCGGAGCATCTGTCGGTGTTCGATTGCAGCTTCAAGCCGGCCAAGGGCACACGGTCCATCCATTACATGGGGCACATCAAGATGATGGCCGCCGCGCAACCATTCCTGTCCGGTGCCATCTCGAAGACCGTGAACCTGCCTCATGAGGCCACAGTGGAAGATGTTGCCGAAGCCTACGCCGAAAGCTGGCGTCAGGGGATCAAGGCCGTGGCCATCTACCGTGACGGATCCAAGGGCACACAACCGCTGAACACCAGCATGGACGCCAAGCGCGAGCCTTCGGCACTGGATGCGGCCGGAAGCCGGATTCTGGCCCAGTTGGCTGCCGGTCAGCCCGCTGCAGACGCCGACGTAAAGACTCTGGAAGCGAAGGTGGGCGAGAAGATCGAGGTGGCCGCCAAGCAGGTGATTGCCGCCGCGACAGCCTTCCAGCGCGCGTTGGAGCAGATCGCCAAGGCAGCCTCCATCTCCGTACTGCAGGCCTCGGCCGCCGACGAAGCCTCCAAGAGCGAAGAGCAGGATCTGAACGGCCCGCCACGCGCCATCCGCCATCGCCTGCCCGACGAACGCGCGTCGATCACCCACAAGTTTTCCATCGCAGGGCACGAGGGATACATCACGGTGGGCCTCTATCCCACCGGCCAGCCGGGCGAAATCTTTATCAAGATGGCCAAGGAAGGCTCCACGGTCTCCGGGCTGATGGATGCTTTTGCAACCTCCATCTCGCTCGCGCTTCAGCACGGCGTACCACTGAAGGTTCTATGCGAGAAGTTTGCTCACACGCGGTTTGAGCCTTCGGGCTGGACCGGCAACGAGCAGATCGGTTACGCCAAGAGCCTGATGGACTACATCTTCCGCTGGCTGCATCTGCGGTTCTTGTCTGGGGAGCAGTTGTCTCTGTTTGCCGGCTTCGCGCCGCAGGCGCCGCAATTGCCTGCCTCGCCTACGCTGGTTCCCGACGCCGAAGCGGAGGACGAAACGCTGTCGCAGAACCACCTGGCCCGGCTGGCCGAAGAGGTGGCCCGCCGGCTGAATGGGGTCAGTGGGTTGGGAACGGCACCGGCAGCGGGCGGCGGCATCGCGCCCGAGGCACACGCCGCATCGGAGCATGCCGACGATCCCTCTCACGGTCCGAGTCTTACGGATCGAGGTATTTACCACGCGGCCGATGCGATGCGCGACCTCTACGATATGGGCGATGCGCCCAGTTGCGGAGTTTGCGGGGCAATCATGGTAAGGAACGGCAGTTGCTACCGGTGCATGAGCTGCGGCTCAACCAGCGGATGCAGTTAGCAACTTTTATGTACTTTTAGTGGAGCAATGTGCGTTACCGGCAAAAATGAAAGTTTGAACCACTTCGGTGAAAGTTCGACGCACCAAAATGAAAGTCGACTAAGTGATTCATTTCAAGTTGCTTTTGAGCCATGGCTTGAACGTCATGGCTCACTTTTTGAGCAAAAAGTCGGAGAAATTAACGCAGCGTTAACATTTTAGAGAGTCGTCGCCAGTCCTCGCGGTGGAACTCCAGTATGTCTGTGGGCTGCAGCCATAAGCCGCGGTTTGATGGTGACCTGTGGACGAAGACAGGAACTTGGCCAAGTCCGTAACGGTTGAGACGGTATCTCTTGCCACAAGATGTTGGTGTCCATGTACAAAAATGTTTGTACATGGACAAAATAGCATAAACATTGACAAGAAATTTTGTCCGTGGTCTGGTGGTGCCCGCCGCGTTGAACCATGACGGCCCCTTTTCGGGCCATGTCCTGACGTCTCGCGTGCAGAATACCCACGTATGCCGAAGTGATCACGAACATCTATTCAGGCCAGTTTCATTGCGCAACTTGACAGATTGTGTATGACGCTCGGATGGACGTTTCATCGTATCCATCCGAGCAAAGCCACTCTTTTCACCTATCTGCTTGCATGTTGAAGTGGAGGCATGCGAGATACGAGAGTGGTTGTTGAGAGGCATCGTCGGAGCCAGGCTGAAGCAGAGATCCTGGTGCGGGATTTTGAACAAAGCGGTTTGAGCCGCAAGGCATTCACGAGTGCGCGCGGTGTCGCACTTCACACGCTTGATTATTATCGTGCCCGGTGTCGCACGCGTCGAGCCTCGACTGCAGCCCAAGGGTTGTTCCCCGTCGATCTGGTCGGCGCGCCATCTGTGAGTGG
>Ga0255353_1000023_pt1 | contig 87776 bp, 74 predicted proteins | sample HBST25metaG_FD_189941 | JGI IMG/M metagenome (GOLD analysis project Ga0255353, IMG submission 189941) | Peat soil microbial communities from Stordalen Mire, Sweden - H.B.S.T25 | ecosystem: Environmental > Terrestrial > Soil > Wetlands > Peat | place: Sweden: Norrbotten County, Stordalen Mire...
ACTAGCCGCACCGCCTCCTGTTTGAACTCAAGCGTGTAACGTCCACGCGTTGCCTTCGTCATTTCCCTATCCCTTTCCCCATTAAAGCAGCTGGCTAAGGGATACGTTTTGCGGGGGCAAGGTCAGATTCCCTCTTTCTCCGGGCAAACTGAGGCTTGGAGAAGGGAAGAAAATACCCCTGTTTTTCCGCAAAAAAGGCCCAAAACAGGGCAAAATGACCGCTATTTTGCCCGTTTTCCCATACACTCGCGTTGATTCTATTGGACTTATAAAACTATGGTAACGGTTCCATGGCATGATTTCGCCAAACCCATTATTCTGCAAGTCGTAGAAAGTACGCAGCTTGCATCTGTTTCTGTGAGGAAAAGCGAAGACACGGCGAACGCACCCCCCCAGGGGGGTACCCCCATTTTGGGGGCTTTTTTACTCCCGGCCGGGCCGGGATGGAGCTGCCTGATTTCATTGTGCGCGCGGGAAACTTAATGATCTGCAAGAGCAGTTTCCGGCTTCTGGCTGCCGATGCTTTGGCTTCGTCCATTGGTGATGGGAATGGAGATGGCTGGCGGCGGGGAGGCCGGCATTCCTGCTGGAGGTCGCACCGACTTAGAGCGCGTTGCTTTCAGAAACTATCGACTCTGGCTTCCTTCGAGTAAGCGAAACACGATTCAAGTCCTGCATCCACTTACTCGCTGCATGATTGCTTGGGTGTGGGGAATCTGAAGTTAGCAGCATAAAGATGAAGGAAGAGTTTTATGAACAAAGTCAGCAAGTCAGCTTCCGCTTCGCGGAAATCGCGAGTTAGCGAGTTGGCGGCAGTTCATTTCAGCCGTAGCTCGCACTGCGAGTTAAGACGCTCAGGATGACAAGGGCTATGCGACAAACTCGGGAGTCCTCACTAGCCCATGGCGGCGAGGATGGCGTCGGCGAACTGGGTGGTGCCGGAGACGCCGCCTACGTCGCGGGTGAGGAATTTGCGCTCGGAGTAGACGGTCTCAAGAGCCTTCTGGATGCGGTCGGCGGCGGCGGGCTCGTCCAGGTAGCGCAGCATGAGGACGGCGGACTGCAGGAGGGCCGTGGGGTTGGCCAGGTCTTTGCCTGCGATGTCCGGAGCGGAACCGTGGACGGCTTCGAAGATGGCGCAGTCCACGCCGAGATTGGCGCCGGGAACCAGGCCGAGGCCGCCGACCAGGCCGGCGCAGAGGTCGCTGACGATGTCGCCATAGAGATTTTCAAGCAGCAGCGTGTCGTATTGGTAGGGGTTCATGACCAACTGCATGCAGGTGTTGTCGATGATGTGTTCGCCATAGACGATCTCAGGAAAGCCCTCGGCGACCTGGCGGGCGCAACGCAGGAAGAGGCCGTCGGAGAGCTTCATAATGTTGGCCTTGTGGATGGAGTGGATCTTTTTTCGGCCGTGTCTGCGGGCGTACTCGAAGGCGAATTTGGCGATGCGCGTGGAGCCTTTTTCCGTGATGACCTTGATGGCCTCGACGACGCCGGGGACGACTTCGTGCTCCAGGCCGAGGTACTCGCCCTCGGTGTTTTCGCGGACGATGATCAGGTCCACGCCGGGCCAATGGGTGGCCAGGCCGGGGAGATTCTTGATGGGGCGGAAGTTGGCGAAGAGGTCGAATTTTTTGCGGAGGGTAACGTTGATGCTCTTGAAGCCGCCGCCGATGGGAGTGGTGACGGGGCCTTTGAGGGCCACGCGGTTGCGCTCAATGGATTCGAGGAGCGCGGCGGGAAGATACTCGCCGAAGATTTCGAAGGCCTCGGCGCCGGCGGCGAAGCGCTCCCACGCGAAGAGGACGCCGGTGGCTTCAAGGATGCGCACGACGGCCTGCGTCACTTCCGGGCCGATGCCGTCGCCAGGAATCAGGGTCACCTTGTGCGTTTGCTGCTGCGCCATGGTTCTCCTTTGGGACTTGCTGGTTAGTGGACTGTTTATTGCCTGTTGATTGCCCCCGATTTGAAGTTGAGGTTTTCCGTCTCGTTGGTGTGGTGAATCTTAATTTCGCAGCGTAACAGGAGGTCCATTGACTGTGCGGAAAGCACTGAAAATGAAGATCCTTCGCTACGCTCAGGATGACAAGGGGTAGGAGGCGGATTTAGGAGACCGGGAGCCTCGTCCCTGTTCCCTACTCCCTGTTCCCTATTCCCTGGGCGCTGTTCCCTGTTCTTCGCGCTTCTTCGCTTTGCTGGACCGGCCGCCCAGCAGGTCTTCCAACTCCTGCTTGAACTCGCGTACATCCTTGAAGTCGCGATAGACGGAGGCGAAACGGATGTAGGCTACCGTGTCGAGTCCTTTGAGGTGCTTCATGATGAGTTCGCCGATTTCGCGGGTGGTGCGCTCGCGCTCCGGAGCGTCCACCAGAAAATTTTCTGCAGCGTCCACGATGATTTCCAGGTTGGCGGAAGGGACGGGGCGTTTTTCGCAGGCGCGGAGCAGGCCGCTCAGGACTTTCTGGCGGTCGAAGCGCTCGCGGCGGCCGTCTTTTTTGACCACCATGTAGGGGATTTCATCGATGCGCTCATAGGTGGTGAAGCGACGATTGCAGCGCTCGCACTCGCGCCGGCGGCGAATGGAGTCGGCTTCCTTGCTTTCGCGCGAGTCGACAACGCGATCCTGCCCAAAACCGCAATAAGGACACTTCATGATAGGCCGATGATACGGCATGGAGGGGGGAGGGAGAAAACAGGGAATAGGGAACAGGGAGTAGGGATCAGGAGCCAGGGAAGAGGGAGTGGAAGGGGGTAGGCCGAGGCTGGGTGGGGAAGACGCGATCGCGGCCGAGGGACTTGGCTTCGTAGAGGGCGCTGTCGGCGGAGCGGAGAAGTTCGTTGGCGCGCATTTTGAGTGCGGGCAGGATGGAGGCAACGCCAATGCTGATGGTGGCGCGGCCCGGCGCGGCCGTGCCCGCGGCGGGAATCGAGGCGTAGCGCACCGCGGTGCAGAGTCGCTCCGCAATGGAGATGGCTCCGTCCAGGGTCTGGCTGGGCAGAAGGGCGATAAACTCTTCTCCGCCGTAGCGGGCGACCATGTCGCCGCTGCTGCGGAGAGTGTCGCGCAGGGTGTGGGCGACCATGCAGAGCACGGCGTCGCCATGGGGGTGGCCGTAATGATCGTTGAGATCCTTGAAATTGTCGAGGTCCATCATCAGCACGGCGAGGGGCTGCTTCTTGCGGATGGCGCGCTCCCAGGCGGCGCGGAATTCAGTATTGAAGGCGCGGCGGTTGGGGATGCCGGTGAGGGAGTCGACCATGGAGATGCGGGCGAGTTCCTCATTGACGGCGACCAGTTGGACGTTCTGGGCTTCAATGCGCTGGCGCAGAAGGAAATTGTGGCGCTCTTTCTGTTCCCTGCCGAAGCAGACCACCAGCGAGAGTCCGGCCGCGGTCCACACCAGGCTGACAAACAGGAAGACCCTGGGAAGGTCCAACGAGGGACTGGCGGCAAGGTAAACCGAATCGCCCAGCGCCAGGAGAGGAACGCTAAAGCCAGCGAATTTGAATCCGGGCCGCATGGCGTGGCTGGCATACATCATCATGATGATCACCCCGGTCTGACCCGCGGCAACCCATTCGTCCGAGCCTCTCCACAGATATAGAACTCCGATGCAGGCGGGGATGGGCGAGATGGCGAAGAGGGTGTCGCGCAGCCTGGGGCCGAGGCGGGGTGCGGCAAAGAAGAAGAGAACCGCGAGCGGCGTGATGATGCCGAGACGAACGGTCACACAAAGCAGGAAGGTCGGGCGGAGACAGGCGTAATCGGTGAGCAGAAAAGCGTTATACAGGAAGATGGCCAGGACCATCGACGCGCGGTAATGGGCCAGGCGCCAAGGCCGGCGCGACTGTTCGAAGGCTTCTTCAAAATCCGGAGATAAGCGAAGGGAAAAAGGATGGGGGGTCTGTAGTCCGCTCAGGGCGTCTTCTCGGGGAGGCAGCGGCGATGGGAATCTGAAGCGCATGGAATGGTCATGGCGTGCACTGAGTACTTACTTAGAATATGCCCTGAGGTCATCCCGGCGGACGCTCAGCGCGGGATGGGATTCTCGAAGCGGGGAGCAGAAAAAGCTAACTGAGGAACTCCGCAATTGCGGCGACGACGGTCTGCTGCTCGTCTTCGCGGAGTTCGGCAAAGATGGGCAGCGCCAGAACTTCGCGGGCGGCGCGTTCGGCTTCAGGAAAATCGCCTTCGTTGTAGCCGAGGCCTTTCAGAGCTTCCTGCTGGTGGAGCGGGACGGGGTAGTAGATTTCCGAACCAATCTTGCGGCTGGCGAGGAACTCGCGGAGTTGGTCGCGGCGGCTGGTGCGGAGGACGTACTGGTGGTAGACATGGTGGCTGCCGGCGACTTCGCGGGGCAGAACGACGCCATGGACGGGATAGGGGCCGGCTTCGGCCAGTCCGGCGGCGGCAAACAATTCGTGATAGCGCGCGGCAACGGTGCGGCGAGCCTGGTTCCAGCCGTCGATGTACTTGAGCTTGACGGAGAGGATGGCGCCCTGGAAGCCGTCCATGCGGGTGTTCCAGCCGATTTCGTCGTGGAAGTAGCGGCGGCGCATGCCGTGCTGACGGAGCATCCGGGCGCGCTCGGCCACCTCATCCGAATTGGTGGTGACCATGCCGGCGTCGCCGGCGGCGCTGAGGTTCTTGGTGGGATAGAAGCTGAAGGCGGCGGCCGTGCCGAGGGCTCCGGCTTTGACGCCGTTCCATTCAGCGCCCCAGGCCTGGGCGGCATCTTCAATCAGTTTCAGATCGTGCGCCTGGGCGAGACGGGAGAAGCCGGTCCAGTCGGCACATTGACCGTAGAGATGAACCGGCAGAACCGCCCGGACGGCTGCGCCGCGCGGACCATGCAGGACGGTTTCCACGGCAAGAGGATCGAGATTGAAGGTGGTGGGGTCGATGTCGGCCAGAAGCGCGGTGGCGCCGGCGCGGAGGATGGAGCTGACCGAGGCGAAAAAGCTGAAGGGGGTGGTAATGACGGCCATGCCGGGGCCGATGCCGGCGGCGGCGAGCGCCAACCAAAGGGCGTCCGTGCCCGAAGAACAGCCTATGGCGTGGGCCACGCGCAGTTGAGCGGCCGCGTCGCGCTCAAACGTAGCAACCGGTTCGCCGAGGATAAACTGCTGAGTTTCAAGAACGTGCCCGACCGCGTCGAGGAGTTCCTGGTGAAGCTCCCGGTACTGGCGCTTGAGGTCCAACATGGGCACCGGCTGCGCAATGAGGTCTGGATTTCGAGGCAAATTCTGGGAGGGTTTCACGAGATTATGGTAGCAGTTGGGGGGCGCGGCACGTCCCACGGCGAGGGGCGCGGAATGGTCGGGCGGGGGCGTTTTGGTTGAGGAAAAAGGAATTTAGCTCTGCCATGCGGTAGACTCTACATCCCCCGAGAGACTTGATTCACAGGACAGGCAGAAGCAGTCGGGAGACTTGGAACGGAGGAGGAGATCACTGCGCAGTTGAAAACATTGGCGAACCTCTATATTGTTGTCACATTGCGGGACCTGGCAGCTCCGGGGTTTCCGGCGCCGCGCCCGCGGATTTGTACCAGTACGAGCTGTGCAATTGCATCCAACCCATCAAGAAGAAAGTAGGAGATCGGCACATGGAAAACAAGCCGGCACAAAACATTCAGGACACATTCCTGAACACCGTCCGCAAAGACAAGACCCCCATCACGATTTATCTGGTCAGCGGCGTCAAGCTCACGGGCAAGATCCGTTCCTTCGACAAGTATTCCGTGCTGCTTGAAAACAACAGCCAGGAGCAGTTGATCTTCAAGCACGCAATTTCGACGGTCGTGAGCAATCGCAGTGTGTTGCACACCGAACATCGTCCGATGGGCGCGGCCACCGGTCCCATTGCGGCTCCTCCTGCACAAGCGCCTTTGTCGCCCTCCATTGTGGAGCCGCGATAGCGGGCGGGGAGCGGTCTGAGATGGCCGTCGGGACGACGGAAAACAGCACCACCCGGAGCGGCCTGGAACGAGCGGTTCTAGTTGCAGTGGAACTGGGGGGCCGCACCCCGGGAACCCGCGCAGCCCAGACAGGCGCGCGGGAGGCGGCGGTGCGCGCAGACGCTCTGGCGGCCGATGAGGCCGTGCGAGAAGCTGGCCCAGGCGGAGCAACAGCAGACACAATCGAGGCTGAAACGGCATCGGCGCAAGTGCCGACTGGAGCTCCGGCAGGTGCGTCGACCGAACTGGACACGGAAGAATCGTTGGCCGAGTTTCGCGAGCTGGTGACAAGCGCCGGAGGCGAGGTGGTTGCCGAGGTGCTGCAGCGGCGCAGCCGGCCCGATCCGGCGACGCTGATCGGCTCCGGCAAAGTGGAAGAAATCGCCGGGATTGCCGCCTCGGTAGAGGCCGACCTGGTTCTCTTCGACCACGATCTGACGCCCACCCAACTGCGCAATCTGGAGGCCGCGCTTCCCTGCCGGGTTCTGGACCGCACGCAGTTGATTCTGGACATTTTTGCGCGCCACGCGCGGACCAGCGAGGGGCAGTTGCAGGTGGAGCTCGCGCAGCTGGAGTACATGCTGCCGCGGCTGACCGGCAAAGGCAAGGCGATGTCGCAACTGGGCGGCGGCATCGGTACACGCGGACCGGGCGAGACGAAGCTGGAGACCGACCGGCGGCAGATTCAGCACCGCATCGACCAGTTGAAGCTGGATCTGAACGCGGTGCGCAGGGTGCGCAAGCAGCAGCGCCAGCGGCGGGAGTCCACGCCTGTGCCCACGGTGGCCCTGGTGGGCTACACCAACGCCGGCAAGAGCACACTCTTTAACCGGCTGACCGGCGCGCAGGTGCTGCAATCGTCGCGCATGTTCGCCACGCTGGACCCCAAGCTGCGGGCCATCGAGCTGCCCAGCCGGCGCAAGGTTCTGCTCTCCGACACGGTGGGCTTCATCCGCAACCTGCCGCACACGCTGGTGACCAGCTTCCGCGCGACCCTGGAAGAAGTGGCCCAAGCAGAGGTGCTGCTGCACGTGCGGGACGCCGCGTCGACCTATGGCGAAGAGCAAAAGTCGCAAGTGGAGAAAGTGCTGGGGGAACTGGATGCGCTGAACAAGCCGCGCATCGAAGTCCTGAACAAGATCGACCTGGTGGGAGAGCACGAACGCGCAGGATTCAGGGCAAGATCGGAGAGCGGCGGCGAAGTGACGGTTTCGGCGCGCACCGGCGAAGGGATGGAAGCGCTGTTGAAAGCGCTGGACGCGGCGCTCTACTCCGACCCGGTGATCGAGGCCGAATTGCGGGTTCCGCAACAGGAGGGAGCAGCGCTGGCGGCGATCGAGGCGGGCATGGTGGTGCACTCCCGGGAGTACGAAGGGAACCTGGTCCGGCTCAAAGTGAGCGGGCCGGCCTCGCTGCTGGGGCGGCTGCGCAAATTCAGGCTGCGCGACGATTAAGCGGGTCTTCATCTTGGGGTGCGTGTGGGGCGCGTAGGATGGGTCGCATCCGGCCGACACAGGCGCCGCAGTGCGAGAGATTCGCTTGGAGCGGTTCATTTGTTGGTGCAGAGTTCGGCGTGGACCGGGAGGTGCACGCTACAGCCGGCCGGGAGGCCGACGTTACTGCTTCCTGCAGAGAGCCATTACGTCGGCAAAGCAAGAGCGTCACTCTATCTCAATAGGACAAATGCTCCTTATGAACAAAAGGTTCAAGGAACAGTTGTATGAACAAAATCAGCAAGTTAGCTTCCGCTTCGCGGAAATCGCGAGTTGGCGAGTTGGCGGCAGTTCATTCCCGCCGTAACTCGTCTTGGCGAGTCGGGCTGCTCCAGAGGAATTCGTCCAAGAGGAGAATGCATGAATACGGCTCCGGACACCGCCGGTCCCTCGATTACCACGCTCTCCAGCCGCGAGGTCTATCGCAACCACTGGATGAGGCTGCGCGAGGACCAGATCCTGCGCTCGAATGGGAAAAACGGCATCTACGGGGTGGTGGACAAGGACGACTCGGCCATTATTCTGCCCATCGATGGGGATCGCATCTGGCTGGTGGAACAGTTCCGGTACACCATCCAGGAGCGAGCCTGGGAACTGCCCCAGGGTGGCTGGGAAATGGAGATCGAGAACCCTGAGGAGCTGGCGCGCGGCGAGCTGAAAGAGGAATTGGGCCTGGAAGCCGCGGAGATGACGCACCTGGGTAGCCTGTGGATTGCGTACGGGTTCACACGGCAAAAGCAGCACGTATTCCTGGCCACAGGACTGGCCCAGACGGGCAAACAGCCGGACGCCGAGGAACACGACCTGGTGATGCGCTCGGTTGCAGTGAGCGAGTTCGAGCGCATGATGCTGGACGGCACGATTCGCGACAACTGCACGCTTTCGGCGTGGGCGCTCTATTTGTTGTGGAAGGCGCGGCAATAGGAGCGGCTGATCAATAGGCCGCCGCGCGAAGCAGGGCTTCAACTTTCGCGTCAAGGGTTCGGGCGACTTCAAGCGCCGCGAGATTGCCATAGGAATCCAGGTAACCGCTCATCAAGTCATAGCTCAGGTGAACGCCGTCCTCGCGCTCGTCGATGAGGAGGGTGATCGGCGCATACGAGGCGGTGTCCGGCACATGCTCCGCCATCTGCTTCATGATGAGAGGGTTACCCACCACGAGGCGGAGGATCTTCGGTGCACTGGGGCCCTGCTCTTTTTCGATGATCTGGCCCAGGTTGAAGCGCACAAACTCCATGAAGCCCGAAGGGCCGATGGCGGATTGAACCACCTCCACGAGTTGTCCCCAGGAGTTGGCAGCAGCCACATGCTTCCCGAATTCGCGCATATCGGGATGACCGATAGCCGCTTCGAGATTTGCAATGACTTGCGCGAAGGGCTTGGAAGAGACCAGGCTCAACCTCTCCACTGTAATTTGACGAATCGACATGGACACCTGCCTTCCGGATTGGATGCAGGGAGATGGGGCGCGAGACGCAGGGAAATGCGGGGATTCAACAGGGTAAGGAAAAGGCTTGAATTCGGATGCGAGCGAGTCTGAAAAGACAGGCTGGAGTAGCGTGGACCGGGAGGTCCACGCTACAGCCGACCGGGAGGTCGGCGATACATGTTCTTGCGGACATGAGAGCTTGCCGACAGGCTGTCAGGCGCGGTCGTCGATGGGGACGTAGCGCGCGGGGTAAACCGGGCCGATGTACTCGGCGCGTGGGCGGATGAGGCGGTTATCGTCCAACTGCTCGATGATGTGCGCGGCCCAGCCGGCGATGCGACTGATGGCGAAGATGGGGGTATAGAGGTCGATGTCGATGCCCAGAGTGGCATAGGTGGAGGCGGAGTAGAAATCGACGTTGGCGTTGAGCTTCTTGTCGGCATTGATATAGAGCTCAATGGCGCGCGACATATCAAACCACTTGGGCTGGCCGGAGTCATGGCCCAACTGCTCGCTCATTTTGCGCAGGTGGGTGGCGCGGGGGTCCTCGGTTTTGTAGACGCGATGGCCGAAGCCGGAGATTTTCTGCTTGGCGGCCAACATACTTTTGACGTATTCCACGGGGTCGGCGCCGGCCTTGTCGATGGCGTAGAGCAGGCGCATGACGCCCTCGTTGGCCCCGCCGTGCAGGGGACCCTTGAGCGCGCCGATGGCGCCGGTGACGGCCGAGTGCACATCGGCCAGGGTGGCGGCGATGACGCGGGCGGCGAAGGTGGAAGCGTTCAGCTCGTGCTCGGCGTGCAGCACCAGGGCAAGGTCCATGGTCTTGACGGCGGTTTCAGAAGGCCTTTCGCCGTTCAGCATCCACAGGAAATTGGCGGCATGATTCAGGGAGCGATCGGGAGGGACGATCTCCTTGCCCTTGCGCAGGCGGTCGTAAATGGCCACAATCATGGCGATCTGCGCGGTCAGATGGTAGCTCTTGCGAACGTTGGCGTCGTGGGAATTGTCCTTCTCATCGGCGTCGTAGAAGCTGAGCGCGGAGACGGCGGTGCGCAGGACTTCCATGGGGCTGGCGGAGGCGGGAATGCTGCGGAGCAGATCGACGATGCGGAAATCGAGTCCCCTGGCGAGAGAGAGCTGGGACTGGAACTCGCGCAGGGCGAATTCGTTGGGCAGGATGCCATTCCAAAGCAGGTACGTGGTTTCTTCGAAGGTCGAATGCACGGCCAGCTCGTGAATGTCGATGCCGCGATAGGCCAGCACACCGGTGTCGCCGTCGATCCAGCAGATGCCGGAGTTCGCCGCAACAATTCCTTCCAGACCCTTCCCAGCGACTGATGTCGACATAGCGCTTGGAGCTCCCTCTTGCGGTTGCGTTCGTTTTTGGCGATTGGGGCGCTGGTCCGGGCAGTTCAGGAAACGCCCCGGGGCGCCTGCAATGCGATTAGAGATGTTTATAACGTAGCACTTCGATGGTTGTCACGAATGCCGGGACGGCACCGGCAGGGAAACTTTTTTAAGGGAGCCCTGGGCGGGGCCCCAACAACGTGAAAGGAGATGATTTCCTGCACGAGGGAGAAACTTTCTATATTCTGTAGATTCCCCGGAGGCGCCTGGAACTAGATCGCCGAAAAATTGGCCTCCCAGGCGGAATCTCTTGAGAAGGACGAGCAGTCTTGAGAGAGAAACTCCCTTAGAATGGCATCCAAGTGAGCAGGACGGAATCCATTTCACCAAGGAGCGGTTCCGGAAGACGGACCGCCGAAGAAAGGCAATCATGAGTGAATTTGACAGTACCCCCCGATCGCATTCAGGTGCGTTGCTGGCGGCAGTGGGCGTCGCCCTGCTGGCCGGCATCGCCGGACTGATCTGGAGCTATACCTTGAGCAGCCGTCTCGCGACCCAGGAAGTCGCGCTGACCGATGCCAAGCAGCAGAACGTGAAACTGGCGGCGGAGTTGCGCGAGACCGATGCGCGCCTGAAGGTGGCCGCCGAGGAGTTGGGCAGCTCGCTCGGAATCACGCAGAAGTCGATGGACGCCAAGGCGCAGGAGATCATGCGCCGCGAGCAAGCCAACGAAGCCAGTTCGCAGCAGTTGGCGACCGCGCAGAAACAGACCGAGCAGCATGTAAGCGCGGTTTCCAGCGAGGTCTCGAATGTGAAGACCGACGTGGGCGGCGTAAAGAACGACGTGGCCAAGACGCAGAGCGAACTGGCGACGACGATCAGCCAGCTGATGTCGATGAAGGGTGACCTGAGCGACCACAGCAGTCTGATTGCCCGCAATCACGACGAACTGGAGATTCTGAAGCACAAGGGCGACCGCAACTACTACGAGTTCACCCTGAACAAGGGCGACAAGAAGCCCGTGGGCACGGTAAGCCTGGAGTTGAAGAAGACCGACTCAAAGAAGGGCAAGCTGACCCTGATGGTCTACGCCGACGACAAGAAGTATGAAAAGAAGGACCGCAACGTGAATGAGCCGCTGCAGTTCTACGCGGGCAAGTCGCCGATGCTCTTCGAGATCGTGGTGAACTCGATCAACTCGAAGAATCAGATTTCGGGTTATCTGGCAACACCCAAGGGCGCCCCGGGACCTATTTCTCAATAACCGCAGTGTGGGGCGCGAGCACCAGGCTGGGCTGATAGCGAATTCCTAAAGTGAAGCTCAGATCCTTGCGCGTGTCCCACTGTTCCTTGGTCATACGGAAGGCCGAGACGATGTTCCCCTCCTCAGTTTGGCCGGGGTTGAGCGTCAGCTCGGTGGGCAGGCTCTTGCCGTGCAGGTAGGCCAGTTCCGGATACACGATAAATATGCTTTCGTAGTCGCCCCTGGTGGCGGCGTAGCTGGAGTGGATGCCGTCGGGCAGCGTGACATCGGTCAAAATATTGCGCAAGACAATCGGATGATTGGTCTGGTTGTGCAGCCTGATCTGGGCGATGACCAGGACCTGGTCGAAGCGGCTCGTGGCCTTGGGAGCGCCGTTGGCGTCGAGGCCCGCGGTTTCGACGTGGCGCGGATGAGCCCAGACCTGCACGATTTCCCCGCTGGCGACGGGCGGCTTTTCCCCGGCGACGAAATAGGCAGCAATTGCGGCGCTGACCACAACGACGGCGGCGATGCTTGCCCAGACCACATGGCTGGTGCCCTTGGTGAGTGCTTCGCCGCGGGCGGCATCGTCAAGTTCTTCCGAAGGATTCTGATGGAGCAGGCTCATGGCGCCCTTATCTTATCCCGGGCGATGCAGAGGTCGATAGGAATTTACGCGGAGAGTGCGAGAAAAGGCGTCCCGTTTTGGCGTGAGGCCGCGCTCGCGCGCCGATACACCTTCGCGCACCAAGGCTTTGCAGGGCTCCGGACGCGCGGCTGCCGGCACAGAACAAAGTCTGTCTTGTCTTGCCGACGTCAACGCGCAACTCCGCCTCAGCCGCCGCACGACCATCGGCCCTGCTGACTGCGGGCGAGGATCGGGCTGCACGGCACGAGCCAAAAGAGCCTTACCTATACAGACGCAGATTGTGACGGACTACCGAGAAACAGGCGCAACTTGGAATTGCCACCTTGCGGTGATCATGCTGGAGCGCCTGGGGGAGGTTCGCGCCGTCAGGCTGCGTTGTGTGCAGCTGCGTCGCGCAAACGAATCACGGCATCCGCCTGCGGACCTTTCTGCCCTTGGACAACGTCGAACTCGACATCGTCGCCTTCTTTCAGGGTTTTGTATCCGTCGAGCTGAATTGCCGAGTAATGGACAAACACATCTGGCCCGTCTTCACGTCCGATGAATCCATAGCCCTTGGCGTTGTTGAACCACTTGACCTTACCTTTGAACTGGGCCACTGGGTCCTGCTTTCTTGCAACTTGCATGAAGTAAGCGCGGGCAAGAGGTTTGGGGGAATGCCCGCCGCTAGAGACTAAGACGTTAAAAATGGAAGAAAGGTTGATTGGGCGCACGTAGAGAGATTTCACAGCGCGGGACGGGCCGGCAAAAGTACACCGGCCCGCCAGAGAAACAAAGGGTTTGGAGGAATCAAGCGCGCGTGCACTACTTCTTTCTCTTGCCTGCAGTCTTGCGCGCGTAGAGGAGCACGCCCGAAAGCGTCTTGCCGTCCAGGATGGCGCCCTTGTCGATCATTTTGAGGATTTCGGAGAGCTTGACCAGGCGGAACTCGATCTCTTCGTCGGCCTCGGGGTGCGCCTCGCCGGCCACCAGTCCTTCGGCAAGAAAAAGCTTCATGGATTCGCCGACAAAACCCGGGCTGGGATAGTACTCGACAAGCGGCTTCCACTTTTTGGCGATGTAGCCGGTTTCCTCGGACAGTTCACGCTGCGCGCCCGCTACGGCTTCTTCGCCGGCATCGAGCTTGCCGGCCGGCAGTTCCCAAAGGTACTGACCGGCGGCATGGCGGTATTGGCGCTCCATGACGATGTAGGGATCATGCTTGCTCTTGGAACTGTCGATGGCCAGGATGACTACGCTGCCGTTGTGACGGACGATGTCGCGCTCGTTCTCGCGGCCGCCGGGCTCGATGATCTTGTCGTGCAGCACGCGGAAGAGCTTGCCCTCAAATACCACTTCAGAGCTGACGATTTGCGCCGCCTCAGCGGATGCGGGGGCGAGCGTCTTCTTTGACTTGAGCTTGGATTTGGGGGCTTTTGCGGGCTTGGTTTTCCCGACCTTGGGCTTTACGGCCGTGGCTTTTGCGGCCTCGGGTTTTTGGGCCAGCGCCTTTTTGGGTGCGGTCTTCTTCTTCGCATCTGCGGTCTTGGCGGCCTTTACTTGCTTGGGCATCCGGGTATCTCCTCCGAGCGCAATGAAGCGCAATCAGATAAAGAGTATACGCACAAACCTGAGCGCAAACAGCTAAACATGCTGGGTAACCGGCCTTGCCAGCCATCTGCCGGCGCAAAGATGCGGCGAGAGCGCAACCTACGCGCAGCGGATGGGGAGAGCGGCTCGACTACTGCATCGAATCAGCCGGACGTGGCATCTTTAAGATGAGAGATTATCCACGCTCATCGCCGCACAGGACGGTTTATCTACTGTGCCGCAGATTTTTTCCGAGAGAACGAATTGCCGACTGCAGACTGTTATTCCATTGCCGTTGCGCCGGGCTTGAGCCGGCTGTTTCTGGACTATTGCGCCGGGGAAGCTGCGGCGCGTCCGTTCTATGCAGCACTGCCCCCGGACCGGCGCTGGCAGACGCGGCCGGCGGTTCCCGCACATTGGACGGAACTGGTGCAGGTGCTGGCGGAGCAGAACTCCGCACCTTCACCGGCGGCACAGTCAGCGCTGACGGCGCTCGGCCAAGGCGCCGGAGTGGTGGTGACCGGCCAGCAGGTGGGACTCTTCGGCGGGCCGCTGTTTACGCCCTTCAAGGCGGCGACGGCGCTGGCCCGGGCGCGGGAGGCCAGCAAAGCAGGACGGCCCCACGCCGGCATCTTCTGGCTGGCAACCGAGGACCACGACTTTGCCGAGATCAGCCACGTCGTGTTTCCGGCGCGCCGCGAACTGCGCAAGCTGGTGTATCCGCATGCGCCTGCTGTGCAGAGACCGGTGGGCGGCATCGTGCTGGATGAGTCGATCAACCCGCTGCTCGATCAGGCGTGGGAACTGCTGGGCTCCTCCGACGCCATGGATGCGCTGGCCGCGGCATACCAGCCAGACCGGACCTTTGCACAGGCCTTCCGGGATTTCTATGCCAAGGCTTTTGCGGCAGAGGGCCTGCTGATTCTGGACGCCGGAGGAAGGGCGATTCATAAGATGGGCGCGCCGGTGCTGCAGGCAGGCATCGAACGGGCCGATGAGCTGCACGCAGCGCTGGTGGATCGCAACCGCGAGTTGGAATCGGCTGGCTATCACGCGCAAGTAGCGGTCGGCGCGCAGAACAGCCTGCTGTTTCTCATCGACGAGCGGACGGGAGCGCGGGTGGCTCTGAAGCGAACCGCCCCCAGCGCACAGGAACCGGATGGGCTTTGGTCGGCGGGAAAACGCAGCTATTCGACCGCGGAACTGGTCGGAATTCTGGAGAGCGAACCGGAGCGGATTTCGCCCTCAGCCCTGCTGCGGCCGGTTTTTCAGGACTTTTTGCTCTCGACTTCGGCGATTGTCGGCGGGCCGGCGGAAGTGGCTTACTTTGCGCAGTCCGCAGTGCTCTACGAACGCATTCTGGGCCGGGTGACGCCGGCGCTGGCGCGCTTTTCCGCCACGCTGGTGGAGCCGGCGATTGGCGAACTGCTGAGCAAGCACGAGCTGACGTTGGAGCAGGTGCTGGCCGAGACGCCGGACTCGCTGGCGCAATTGCTGGCGACGCGCGCGATGCCGTCCGAAACGAGAAAGAAGCTGGCCTCTGCGGGAACGGCGCTCGAAGCCGAACTGACGCCGCTGCTGGAATGGATGAAGGCCGCGGACGAGGGGCTGGGCCGTTCGGCGGCGACTGCGGCCAGCAAGATGCGCTACCAGATGAATCGCCTGCGGCGGCTGGCGGCCAACTTCGAGTTGCAGCGCGAAGCCGCGCTGGGACGCAACGCCGAAGCCATCAACCAGTCGCTCTTTCCCGGCGGGGCGCTACAGGAACGCGTGCATGGAGCGGCGTACTATCTGGCCCGCTATGGGTTCGAGCTGACGGAGGAGATCACGGCACAGGCCGCGCAGGAGTGTCCGGGGCATACGGTGATTGGACTCTAAAGGAGTAGGGAATAGGGAGTAGGGCAGGGACGCGCTCGGGAGCGAAAGCCGTATAATCGCCGCGAGTCAAGGCGAGGTTTTCCGTGAAGCGATTCTTGTTGGTTTCGGTTGTGGTTTTGTTGGCGTGCGCAACGGCACAGGCACAAAAAGCGCCCTGTGCGACGGTCGGGCAGAACAACGCCTACCTGGGCATCGAGACCATCCGGCTGTGGCCGGGAGATGCGCCGCAAGCCAAGGGCAAGGCCTGCGAAGACACACCCACACTGACCATCTTCGAGCCACAGAGGGGCCATGAAAACGGCTCCGCCGTGGTGGTGCTGCCGGGGGGCGCGTACGTCGGGCTGGCTGCCAACCTGGAAGGCCGCCAAGTGGCCGACTGGTTTACCGCCCGCGGCTTTCGCGCCTTCATTCTGAGTTACCGGCTTTCGTCGAACGGCTACCTGCTGCCGGTGCCGCTCTTGGACGCGCACCGCGCCGTTCAAACCGTGCGGGCGCGGGCCAGGGATTACCAGATCGCGCCCAACCGCATCGCCATCATCGGCTTCTCTGCCGGAGGCCATCTGGCGGCACTGGCGTCCACGCAGTTTGTGGCCGGCAAGCCGGAGGCGGAAGACCCCATCGAGCGCGTAAGCAGCCGGCCGGATTACCTGGTTCTCGGCTATCCCTGGATCGGCGCCATCTCTTCCGACACCTCGCACCTGACCTACTGCAAGCTATTCAACGTGATGGATCGCTGCGAGGCACTACGTGCGGCGTATTCTCCTGACTTATTCGTCACTAAAGACACGCCGCCGACGTTTCTCTTCCACACCACCACGGACGGTACAGTGCCGGTGGAACAGGGGCTGCGCTTCTACGAGGCGCTGCTGAAGGCGGGCGTGCCGGCCGAGATGCATATCTTTGCCAATGGTCCTCACGGCACTGGCCTGGGCAAGGGCGATGCGGCGCTGGACCAGTGGCCAAACCTGCTGGAGATCTGGCTGCGCGAACAGGGATTGTTGACGCCGGATAAGTCGGCTACCGGCGGGGTAAAGTAAGGTCCGTTGCAAATGTCGAGCGTCCGAAATGCAGATCCTTCGCTTTGCTCAGGATGACAACTTTTATGGGGTGAACGAAGCGAGTTCGTCACTCGCCGCAATGGGATCGATTGATTTTTCTGGAGGCTTTTACGCATGAAGACAATTCATAGGCCTGGCGTGTGGATGCTGGTTGCCTTGGCTTCGGTTTTTCTGACTCCTGCACTGGGGGCGCAGGATACGCGTCCCAACGCGCAGACCCCGGCGGCGGGCACGGAACAGCACAAAGACAGCGAAAAGGAACCGATCCCCGTGCCGCCGGAGAAGCCGGTTGCGACGCACCATGAAATGACGCTGGGCGGCAAGACGCTGAAGTACACCGCAACGGCCGGCACGCTGATTATTCGCGACGAAGAAGACAAGCCGTACGGCAGCATCTTCTACGTGGCCTACACGCTGGACGGCGCGGAGGCAAAGGCGCGGCCGGTGAGTTTTCTCTATAACGGCGGGCCCGGATCGGCTTCGCTGTGGCTGCACATGGGGTCATTTTCGCCAGTGCGCATTGTGACCGACAGCCCCAATCCGACCGCTGGCCCGCCCTTCAAACTGGTGCCGAACGAGTATTCGCTGCTGGACAAGAGTGACCTGGTTTTTATCGACGCACCCTTGACGGGCTACTCGCGCGCGGTGGGCAAGGCGACGGCCAAAGACTTTACCGGTGTGGACCAGGACCTGCGCGCTTTCGATCGCTTCATCGCGCGCTACCTGACGGTGAACCAGCGCTGGAATTCACCCAAATTTCTCATGGGCGAATCGTATGGAACCACGCGTTCGGCGGCCCTGGCGGACATGCTGGGCAACGACGGCGTGCAACTGAACGGCGTGGTGCTGATCTCGTCGATTCTGAATTACAACGTCCGCGCCGGGGGCTACGACACGCTGTACGTTGCGAACCTTCCCAGCTACGCGGCCGCGGCCTGGTACTTCAACAAGATTCCCAACAAGCCGGCCGATCTGGCGGCATGGGTGGAACAGGCGCGCGTCTTCGCTGCAGGGCCTTACGCGCATGCGCTGTTTGCGGGGCACAACCTGCCCGCGGCAGAGCTGGATTCGGTGGCCAAAGAGGTGAGCCGGCTGACCGGGCTGAGCGTGGACTACGTGAAAGAAACCAACCTGCGCATCTCGCCCACGCGATTCCGCAAGGAAGTGCTGCGCCAGGACCGCAAGACGCTGGGCCGCTACGACATGCGCTTCGAGGGAGTGGACCTGGACGCGGCCGGAGAAGCGCCCAGCTACGATGCCTCGGACTCCGGGATTTCGGGAGCCTTTATCGCCGCGCTGCACGACTACCTGGGGCGGGAGCTGAAGTACGAGACGACCGACGCCTACCGGCCCAGCGCCGATTCCATTGGCCAATGGGACTGGAAGCACCGGCCCACCTCCGGCGGGCCCGGCGGAGGCGGCGGAGAGCAGGCGCAGCCCTATGTGGCAGCGGACCTGGCCAGCGCCATTCGCAAGAATCCGCACCTGAGGGTTTTCTCGGCCAACGGCTACTTTGACTTGGCCACGCCGTTTTTCGCCACGGAATACGATCTATCGCACATGAACCTGGACCCGGAACTGAAGGGAAATGTGGAGTTTAGCTACTACCCCTCGGGGCACATGATTTACCTGAACGTCGAGGCGCTGCACCAGTTGAAAGACGATCTGGCGGCGTTCATCACCAAGGCTGGAAATTGAGAAAATCATGCCCCGGCTTGGACGCGTGAAAGCCGCGTAGAAGGCGGGGCATGCGGCAAGTTGTTGAGAATACATTGTCTGAAATGGGACACAACATCCGCGCCCGCGCGGCGAAGAAAAACGGCTGCGGGGAGCGGTGAGAAAAAGAAAAATGGCTGGAAATTAAGAAGCGGGCTACCGACTCCAGGAGTGGAAGGACTTCCTGAAATCGGGCGCCCGCTGGACCCTGAACCGGGTCTAGGTGGTAATTTTTAGTCTAGCCTTGTTCCCGGCAAAATCAAGCGCTATTTTTCACGAACTTTCCAATTCGTGATCGCAGTCACAGGACGTGGGCCAAATGCCCTCCACACGTTGACTTGACGGTCTGGCGACTGTTAAATGAAAGTGTTGCACCCGCGAGCAGGGATCAAACTGACCGCCCGAGTGAACCAGGACCAGCATGCAAGAAATCATTCAACAAATCGGGGCGCTTTTACTTGGCGCCGTACCCACGATGGTACTGTTCATCGTGCTCGTTCTGGCCTACCAGCTTCTGGTTCAGGGGCCGTTGTCGGCCACACTGAAGGAACGCCGGGCACGCACTGAAGGCGCTGTGGAAGATGCGCACAAGGCGATTGCACTGGCCGAAGCCAAAGCAGCCGAGTACGCAACCAAGCTTCGCCAGGCGCGCGCCGAGGTTTACAAGACGCGCGAACAGCGAGTGAAACAGTGGAATGCGGAGCGCGACGCCGCTCTGGACGCCGCCCGCAAAGCGGCCGGGCTGAAGGTTGGCCAGGCCAAAGCTGAGTTGGAGGCCGAGGCAGCTGAAGCCAGGCAGACCATCCATGCAGCGGCCGGGGAATTGGCCGAGCGCGTGGTTCGCGCCGTTCTGCCGCTCGCCGCCGGGGGTTCCCGTTGAGAAATTCGATCGTGCATTCGCGTTTTACCTCTCAAATTTTTCCCATCGCTCTCTTGGCTGTAGTGGTTGCCGGATCGGCCGTTGCGCCTTCGCGGCTCACCGCGCAGGATGCGGCTCCGGCGGCACAGCAAGCGCCCGCCGCGGCTTCTGCCGCAACTGCGCAGACGTCCGGCACCAGCGCAGCCGAAACAAAAGCAGCTCCCAAGGAAGAAGCATCGACGACCGACGCCTACCGGCATTCTCCTGCGGTAACCGCGCTGGCCAAGATGTTGCATCTGGACATTGAGACCGCGGCGCGCCTCTTCGAAATCTTCAATTTCCTGATCGTCGCACTGGGCATCGGCATTCCGCTGTTCCGCCTGATGCCGAAAGTCCTGCGCAAGCGCAAGGAAACGGTCCGAGCCAACCTGGAGTCGGCGCGCAAAGTCACTGCGGACGCCAACACCCGGCTCAGCGCCATTGAAGTAAAGCTCGCGGGGCTGGACCAGGAGATTGCCCAGATTCGCGTGCAAGTCGAAGAAGAAAGCAAGCAGGACGAGACGCGGATCAAGGCCACCATCGAAGAAGAAAGCGCCCGCATCGTGGCTGCCGCCGCACAGGAACTGGATGTAGCCGCTGCCCAGGCGAGGCGCGGACTGCGGCACTTTGCCGCCGATCTGGCCATTGAGCAGGCCGCCAAGCAACTGGTTCTTACGCCGGAAACCGATCAGGCCCTGATCGCGGAGTTTCTGAGCGATGTGAATTCGCAGCGCGCGACCCAAGGGGGGCAGAACTAATGGCTGCTTTCGTTTCCCGTTACGCCCGCGCATTCGCCGATGTGGTGACCGACCTCAAGCTGGATCAGGCAGCACTTGACCAGCAATTGAACGATTTTCTAGCCACCTGGGACGGCAGCGCCGAGTTGCGCGAACTGTTCGCGAACCCGGCCGTTGCGGCCAAGCAGAAGGTGGCGATTCTGGACAAGCTGAACGCCCAGATGGGACTTCAAAAGGAATTGCGCAACCTGCTGGCGGTGCTGATCAACAACGATCGCATCGGCCAGGTGCACGAAGTGGCAGACGGCTATCGTGCGGAATTGCAGGAGCGGCTCGGCATCCGGCAGGCGGAGATTGTGACCGCCCGCGCATTGAGCGAGCAGGAACAGGGCGTGTTGGCGGCCGGGGTTGGCAAGCTGGCCGGAGCACGCATCAGCGCCAGCTTCAAGCTGGACGCATCGATTTTGGGCGGCACGGTGGTGCGCATTGGCTCCACGGTGTACGACGGCTCGGTGCGGGGACGATTGGAACGGCTGAAGGAAGCATTGATCGCCGGCTAGCACCGGCAGTTGCATGAGTTTTGTTTTTGCATTTCAGAAATTCCGAATTGAGTTTGTGATGTTGGCGATCAGGGGCAGGAGTTTCAAGAATGCCCAGCAGGTCGCGGTAAGCAGAAAACTGTCAGCTGTCAGCTACTAGCTGCCAGCTGTAAAGGACAGAAGATGGCTCAGATCAAGGCAGACGAGATTACGCAACTTCTTCGCGAGCAGATCGCGAACTACGACTCGAAGGTGCAGGTCGACGAAACCGGGACGATCACATCGCTCGGCGACGGCATTGCCCGCATTCATGGGCTGGACAAGGTCATGGCCGGCGAGCTGCTCAGCTTTCCGCACGGCATTGCCGGACTGGCACTGAGCCTGGAAGAAGACCAGGTAGGCGCCGTGGTTCTGGGCGACTACACCGAGCTCAGCGAAGGCGACGAAGTCAAGCGCACGGGCACGATTTTGAGTGTGCCGGTGGGCGAAGGCATGATTGGCCGCGTGGTGAACGCGCTGGGCCAGCCGATTGACGACAAGGGCCCCATTGAATCGAAGGGTTCCCTGCCGATCGAGCGCCTGGCGCCTGGCATCATTGACCGCCAGTCGGTCCGCGAGCCCATGGCGACCGGTCTGAAGGCCATCGACTCGATGATTCCCATCGGTCGCGGCCAGCGCGAACTGATTATCGGCGACCGTCAGACGGGCAAGACCGCCGTGCTGCTGGACACGATCATCAACAATGCCAAAAACGATCTGATTTGCATCTATTGCGCCATCGGCCAGAAGCGTTCGTCGATTGCCCAGGTGGTGCAGACGCTCACCGAAGCCGGCGCCATGGGACACACCATCATCGTGGCCGCATCGGCCTCAGAGCCCGCGCCCATGCTCTACATCGCCCCTTATGCGGCGACGGCCATCGGCGAATACTTCCGCGACTCGGGCCGCCACGCGCTGGTAATGTACGACGATCTTTCCAAGCACGCCATGGCGTACCGCGAAATTTCCTTGCTTCTGCGCCGTCCGCCAGGCCGCGAAGCGTATCCGGGCGACGTTTTCTATCTCCACTCCAGGCTTTTGGAGCGCTCGTCGAAGATGAGCAAGGAGAAGGGCGGCGGTTCGCTGACGGCTCTGCCGGTCATTGAGACCCAGGCAGGCGACGTCTCGGCGTACATTCCGACCAATGTCATTTCGATTACTGACGGCCAGATCTTTTTGGAAACGGATTTGTTCAACTCCGGCATCCGCCCGGCCGTGAACGTGGGACTTTCGGTTTCGCGCGTGGGCTTCTCGGCGGCCATCAAGGCAGTCAAGCAGGTGGGCGCCACGCTGAAGCTCGATCTGGCGCAGTACCGCGAACTGGCGGCCTTTGCGCAGTTCGGCTCGGATCTGGATCCGCTGACCCTGAAGCTGTTGAATCGCGGTCAGCGCCTGACGGAATTGCTGAAGCAGCCGCAGTTCCAGCCGCTTGGCTGGCAGCAGCAGGTGGCGATTCTGTTCGCAGGCACGCAGGGCTATCTGGACGATTTCCAGGTCACGGACATTCGCGCATTTGAAGTCGGGCTCTACAAGTACCTTGACAACGCGCAGACAGAACTCATGGCCGAGCTGACCAAGGAAAAGAAGCTGGACAACCTGCGCGACAAGCTGCACGCCGCGCTGAAGGAATATTCAGCCAACTTCAAGGCAGAGCTTGAGGCTGCGGCAAAGGCGTAAACAAGTGGTCAGTGAACAGTGATCTGTGGTCAGCCAAGGCTTCTTGAAGCACTACTGGCACGCACTGAAGACTGAACACTGATCACTGAACACTGTTCACTGGAAAGACTATGGCAAACGTACTCGATCTACGGCGGCGCATCCGCAGCGTGAAAAACACGCGGCAGATCACCAAGGCCATGAAGATGGTCTCGGCGGCCAAGCTGCGGCGCGCACAGGAGCGGGCGCTGGCGGCCCGGCCTTACGCCAAGATGATCAACAGCGTATTGGAATCGCTCACCCGCCGCACCGAAATCTTCGACCCGGAGACCGGGAACCTGCGCCACCCGCTGTTTGCGACGCGGCCCGAGAAGCGGGTTCTGCTGATCGTGGTTTCCGGCGACAAGGGTTTCGCCGGCGCATTCAACGCCAACATTCTGAAGACCTCGTTCCAGTTCATCTCCGGCAATCCCGACAAGGAGATCGACATCGAGGCCGTGGGCCGCAAGGGCCGCGACCAGATGCGCCGCCACTATCCTTCTGCGGTATATACCGAGCAGACGGGCGAGGACGGCCAGACCCGCAAGGTGCGCGAGCGCAAGGCCAAGGTCGAGGTCACGGGCGACCATCCGGGCATGCTTCTGAAGCTGGAAAGCCGCCGCGTCTACGAGCTGGCCGAGGACGTCATTTCACGCTACGTGCATGAAGAGATCGACGCCGCTTACATCGTGTACAACGAGTTCAAATCGGTGATTTCGCAGCGCCTGGTGGTGGAGCGGTTGCTGCCCATCATGAAGATCGGCGTTCCGCAGATTACCGGAGCGGTGGAACCTACGGAAGCCGAGCGCGAGCGCGCCGCCGAGGCAGCACTTTCGGCCGGCATCGCACTGGAGCCGGTGGATACGGCCGAGGCGGACGAGGAATCGCGCAAGTTCGGCACCTCGCAGGTGGACTACATCTATGAAGAGCCTGCCGACGATCTTTTCAACGGGCTGCTTCCGCAATACATTTCATCCATGCTGTATCACGCCATGACGGAGTCGGTTGCCGCGGAACATGCGGCCCGCATGACGGCGATGGATTCGGCAACCAACAACGCCTCGGATATGATCGACGCCTACACACTGCAAATGAACCGCGTGCGGCAGGCGGCCATCACCAAGGAAATCATCGAAATTGTCAGCGGCGCTGCCGCTGTTTAAGTACTTCGGAAGGCAGAGTTATGGCAGAGAACATCGGCAAGGTTATTCAAGTCTCCGGTCCTGCGGTGGACGTGCAGTTTGAGGAAGCGACGATGCCGCCCATCTATCAGGCGCTGCGCGTCACCAGCGAGGGCTTCACCGTGCCCACGCCCATCAGCGTGATCCTCGAGGTGCAACAGCACCTGGGCGAAGGTCGCGTGCGCACTGTGGCCATGGAAGCCACCGACGGCATGGTCCGCGGCATGAAGGCCATCGACCTCGGCGGCCCCATCCAGGTTCCCGTGGGCAAGGAGACGCTGGGTCGCATCATCAACGTCATCGGCGAGCCGGTGGATCAGCTTGGACCGGTCGGCGAGAAGACCCGCATGCCCATCCATCGCCTTGCTCCGCTGTTTGACGAGCAGTCTACCCACGAGGAGATGTTCGAGACCGGCATCAAGGTCATCGATCTGATCCAGCCCTTTTTGAAGGGCGGCAAGATCGGCCTGTTTGGCGGCGCCGGCGTGGGCAAGACGGTTGTCATCATGGAACTGATCAACAACGTGGCCAAGAACCACGGCGGCTACTCGGTATTTGCCGGCGTGGGCGAGCGTACCCGCGAGGGCAACGATCTGTGGGCCGAGATGACCGAGTCGGGCGTCATCAAGCCGGGCGACTACGCGAATTCGAAATGCGCGTTAGTCTACGGCCAGATGACCGAGCCGCCCGGAGCCCGTCTGCGCGTGGCACTGAGCGCTCTGACTGTCGCCGAGTACTTCCGCGACGTCGAGGGTTCGGACACGCTGCTGTTCATCGACAACATCTTCCGCTTCACGCAGGCCGGCTCCGAGGTTTCCACACTTCTCGGCCGTATGCCTTCGGCCGTGGGCTACCAGCCCAACCTGGCCACCGAAATGGGCGAGTTGCAGGAGCGCATCACTTCGACCAGCAAGGGTTCCGTCACCTCAGTGCAGGCAGTCTACGTGCCGGCTGACGATTTGACCGATCCGGCGCCAGCCACCACCTTTGCCCACTTGGACGCGACCACGGTGTTGAGCCGTCCGCTTTCGGAACTGGGCATCTACCCGGCCGTCGATCCGCTGGCTTCCACGTCGCGCATTCTTTCCGCGCGCATCGTGGGCCAGGAGCACTACGACGTGGCCCAGGGCGTGAAGCGCATTCTGCAGCGGTACAAGGATTTGCAGGACATCATCGCCATTCTGGGTATCGACGAACTCTCTGAAGAAGACAAGCTGACCGTGGCCCGCGCCCGCAAGGTGCAGAAGTTCCTCTCGCAGCCCTTCCACGTTGCCGAAACGTTTACCGGCATTCCTGGAGCGTATGTGAAGGTTGCCGATACGGTGCGCAGCTTCAAGGAGATCATCGCCGGCAAGTACGACGACATCCCCGAGCAGGCCTTCTACATGAAGGGCGCGATCGAGGAAGTGCTGCAAGAGGCCGAGAAGCTGAAGGCCTCGGTGTAAGGACAGTGAACAGTGAACAGTGGACAGTGAACACTGACCACTGTTCACTGTCCACTCGGAAAGGCTTTTATGGCAGACGAGACAAATCAACTGCGGGTACGGCTGGTAACGCCCGAGCGGACGCTCTTTGAGCATCCGGCAAGTGCGGTCGAGTTGCCCGCCAAGTCCGGCTATATGGAAGTGCTCTACGGGCACGCGCCACTGGTGGCCGAACTGGGCGCCGGCGACGTAACGCTGCATGGCGGACCCGAAGGCGAGCAGCGCTACAACGTGAGCTGGGGCTTTGCCGAAGTTCTGCCCGACCGGGTCACCATTCTGGCCTCCGATGCGCTGAAGCCCGAGGAGATCGACGTGCCCCGCGCTCATGAGCAACTGGACCGCGGCCTGGAAGAGTGGAAGAAGGCTGGCGACAGCGAAGAGGCCTATGCCAAGGCTCTCCACGTCATCGCCGAAGCCGAAGCCAAGCTGGCCACGGCAGCGGAAAAGCACTAAAGGCAACTTCACCCGAACTTTTGTTCTTCAATGGCAAAGGCCCTGCTCATGCGAGCAGGGCCTTTCCATTGAAGATAGATTGCGGTTTCCTTTGCTTAAAATTAAGCCCCAGGCGCGCAAGATGTTCTTGGTTGAGAGTAACGCCGTGTCTCCCGGTCGGCTGTAGCGTTCGTCCTCTTCCGCGCCCAGGTAGGACCCGTTTTGAGGTCGGTACTGCGGAAAAGACCAGCCGAAATCGTCCTGACCCCACCCCCCTACCGTTTTTTGACGCTTTTTCACCCGCATATTCAATCTAAATACAACACAATTAACGACTTACAAAATAGTTCTGTTAATTTACTAGTAAACACAAACCCCCGTTTTTTGGGCCCTTTTCCCCCGCTTTTGTGCCATTTTCGCGTGATAATGCCGCAAAACGAAGCCGAATTGCCCCATCCTTGACACTCCAGTGCGGTCTTGGATGGGACCATTCAGCTCCGAGGTCGAGCCTTCCTGGATTCGCTCTAACTCCAGGTGCGGATGCCGATCACTCCCCAATAGGCGAGGTAGGCGGTGGCGATCAGCAGCGCCGTGGTCGCCAGAATGGAGAACCAGCGCACGAATCCGCGAATCTGCTGCTTGCGCGCCAACCATAGGGAAATCGCACTCGCCACGGAAGCCAGGGCAAAGAGCGCGGTGGTGGCGAAGAGGCCAAAGGAGTAGATGGTCAGGTGGCCCAGGCGCTGAATGGCGTCGTTGCCGGAGACCATGAAGAGGGCCACAAAAGCCACCAGGCTGAGTACCGCGATGAGCGGCCACAGGCGCATGGCGCGTTCGGCCGGTCGGCGGCGCTTCTTGAAGAGGCCGCCGATCAGCCAGAAGGGCGCATACACAACAATGGCGACGAACGCGAGCACGAACCAAACCGTCAAAGCGATCTGGAGAATCGCCAGCCCAGTGGGGAGGCGCTTCATGACGCCGCCCAGATAAACGAAGCGGCCTTCGGCATTGGGCCGAAGCAGCATGGCGGTAGCGATGGGCTCGGCAGGCCCCTTCTTGGGAACGAAACGGAATTGCGCGCCACCGACGGGATCAAACGGCTGGTCGAATTGACCCAGACTGGTGAGCAGCAGCTTGCGGCCTTCAAAGCGGACGCGGATCAGCCCCAACTCACTGGACAGAAAGTGCGTCATTTCATTGCGTGGCGCGGCGGGCACGTAGAAGCCGGCATAGTCGGCGGCGTTCGCGGGCAGATGCCCGGCTGCGGGCACGGGAGGCTTGGTGAGGGAGCGGGTGATGTAGGCACGGATCGCGTCGCCGATCTTGCCGAAGGCATCGCCATTGCCGGCGTTGACGCTGTAGAAGTAGCCCACGCCGTACTCGGGCAAGTAGGACATGTCGGTGATGCCGCCATCCACGCCGCCATTGTGGCCGTGATAGACAAAGCCCTCGTGCACGCTGGTGTAGTTGCTGAGGCCGTAGCCGGCCTTCAGGCCCTCCTGCGCCTCCCAGGTGCGGGTAGGGGTCTCCATGCGATCGATGGAGGCTGCAGGCATGACCTGGACGCCGGCGACAGCGCCGCGATTCAGATAGAACTGGACGTAGGCCGCCATGTCCTTGGCCGAGGCGTTGATGGCGCCTGCGGGACGAACCAGGATGTTCCAGTAGGGGTAGGGCGTTTTGCCGTCGGGGTGGTAGAGGGTAGTCAATTGCGGCGAGGGCTGCTCGAAGTAAGTGGCCGTCTTCATGCCGATGGGCTGGAAGAAATTCTGCGTGACGTAATCTTCGAAGCGCTGGCCGGTGAGCTTCTCGACGATATAAGCGGCGACCGGAGGGCCGGAGTTGCAATAAGACATGCGCGTGCCGGGACGCCAGCGGGAGATGCGCGAATGGCGGTAGAAGTCGAGGCCCTGGCGGAGGGTCATGCCCTTGGCGTCCTTGGCATACTCGGGCAGATGCATGTCGTCCCAGCCGGTGGTGTGCTCCAGCAGATCGACGACGCGCACCGGGTCGGTGGCCTCCCAACGATTCTGGAACCAGATTTCAGGCACGAGGTTGTGCACCGGGTCCTGCAGCGAGAGCTTGCCTTCATTGACCAGCTTGAGGATGGAGAGCGAGGCAAAAGCCTTGGATGTGGAGCCGATGCGGAGGAGCGTTTCGTCGGTAGTGGCGTGGTTGGTGGCTACATCGGACTTGCCCAGTCCCGCAACCCACTCCGGGCCGTCGCGATGGACGATGGCAACGGAAACACCCGGCGTATGCGTGTCGGCAAGAATCTTTTCCAGTTGCTGCCGCAGCTCCGGAATTGATTGCGCGGGTTTGGGTGTTTCATCCTTCTTGTTCTGCGCGTAGCCGGAGGTAACCGGCAAGCAGAACGCGAGCACGAGAACGGATCCCATGCACATCCCCAGCATCCATCTCTTCATTCACGAACTCCTGACACGAGGTCAATCGGTCGCACGTGATAGTAACACCCGGCGGAGAACCGCGAATATGAAGTTAGGAGAAGGTCCAGTGCAAGAGTTACAGGCCACATCTTCCCGGGTAAGCTCCGTGGCAGCACCTGCTTCAGAAGCAATTAGCGCAGCAGACGGGTTGTGACCGACAATGATGCTTCGCGCCGGATGAGATATCCTGGAGCGCGCAAACTGTAAAGAACTGGATTGAGGAAAAGGGAAGATCGATGAGGACAGTGCGGTGGATGGCTTTGTTGGCCGGGATGGCGTTGGCTGAAACGGGTTTGCTGGCGGGACAAGGGCTGCTGCCTGCGCATGTGGACGACTTTCAGGGCAAGCCGCGGGTGGTCATCGTCAGCGACATTGGCAACGAGCCGGACGACCAGATGTCGTTTGTGCGGCTGCTGCTCTACTCGAACGAACTGGACGTGGAAGCCATGATCGCCACCACCTCAACATGGCAAAAGGCAGCCATTCATCCTGAAACCATGCGGACGCTGATCGCGGCCTATGGGCAAGTTCGACCCAATCTGCTGCTTCATGCCAAAGGCTGGCCGGAGACCGAGGATTTGCTGAGCAGAGTTTACCCCGGGCAATCGGCCTACGGCATGGCGGCAACCGGGGACGGCAGGTCCTCGGAAGGGGCAAAGGCGATTGTTCGTGCGCTGGAACGGGAGGACAGCCGGCCGCTGTGGGTGTGCCTTTGGGGAGGCGCAAACACGCTGGCCCAGGCTCTGCTGGAGTTGCGCGCAAACCGGACGCCGGAGCAGGTTGCCAGGATGGTGGACAAGCTCCGCGTCTACTCCATCTCCGATCAGGACGATGCCGGCCCGTGGGTACGGCGGGAGTTCCCTGCCCTGTTCTATATCGCGATGCCGTCGACGCCGACCAGCGGCGAGTACGCCTATGCCACGTGGACGGGGATCAGCGGCGACGCCTATTACCGCAATGGCGAAGGCGCGGATTTTGCGACGGTGGCCAACGAGTGGCTCGAGGCCCACATCCGCAAAGGTCCGCTGGGCAGGCTTTATCCGCGCTTTCTGTTCATCATGGAGGGAGACACGCCATCGTTTCTGGGGCTGATCGACAACGGACTGAATGCGTACCGGCGGCCCGACTGGGGCGGATGGGGTGGCCGCTACGTCTACAGGCAGCCTTACGGGGAAACGCACTCGATTTGGACGCAGGGGGGCGATGAGTTCCTGCGCAACACCTCGCAGGACGCGGTGACTGGAACGGACGGCAAAACGCACGTCTCGGACCAGGCGACGATCTGGCGCTGGCGCGAGGCCTTCCAGAACGATTTTGCTGCACGCATGGCCTGGACGGTGGCTGACTATGCCCACGCAAACCACAATCCACTGGCGGTGGTGAACGGCCAGGTGGGGACGGCACCGCTCGAGATGGATGTGGAAGAGGGACAGACGGTAACGCTCGATGCCAGACTCAGTTCCGATCCGGACGGGCAGCCGCTCGCCTTCCTCTGGTTTCACTATGCCGAGGCGGGGAGCGCGGACGGAAACCTGGCCGCCGTCACTGTGAGCGGCGCGGCGACGCCACGGGCCACGGTGCGTGCGGATGCGGTCTGCCACGCATCCTGGCTGCCGGGGCTGATGCCCTGCAAGGGAACGGGAACCGCGCACATCATTCTGGCGGTGACCGACAATGGCTCGCCGCGTCTCACTTCTTACCGGCGCATCATTCTGCACGTGCATCCGGCCGGGCAAGGAGAAGGAACGACTGGACGCACGAAAACGCAGCCCTAGTCCGGAATTTCGCTGTCCGCCGCTGACGGAAGCGGAATCAGTTTGTTCTACGGGCCATCCGTTTGGGAGTCACCCACAAACCGCTGCCCAAATACTGGAGAAGCGCTTACAATTCCGGAAGAAAGAAAATGGCCAAAGCAAAAGACAAGACGTTTGAGGTGGCATGCCCGGATTGCGGGGCGATGCTGAAGATCGATGCAGCCACCGGCCTGGTGGTGAGCCACACGCCGGCGCCGCGCAAGCGGATGTTCGAGGACCTGGAGACGGCGGCTCAGGCCATGCGCGACCAGAACGAGCGCAAGGAGTCGCTTTTCCGCCAGTCGGTGGAGGCGGAGAAGAACAAAGAAGACCTGTTCGAGAAGAAATTCGCCGAGGCCCTGCGCAAGGCGAAGGATGCCCCCGAGGGCAAGCCTCTGCGCGAGTTTGATCTGGACTGAGGTTCGCCGCACGAACGCAACCGAATTGGGTGAGCCGAATCGACCAGCAGGGTTCGGAGATCCGAGCGAAGCTGAGGACTGCATCCCCTCGACCCGGCCGAGACGGTCCGGGAGGTAAGGAGAATCCATGGTGGTTGTGCCGCTTCAGAAATCGGAGAACGAGTGGGCGAGGTCGCGCGTCGCGGCCGAGACCGAAGAGGCGAACTTGATTGGGATCGCCGCGGGCGGAGCGCTGATTGCGGGCGGTTTGCTGCTGCTGGCCGGGCAGAGACGGGCCGGGATGGTGGCGGCGGCCTCCGGCACGGCGCTGGCCCTGCTGGACCAGCAGGAAACGCTGCACCGCTGGTGGAATTCGCTTCCCGGTTATATTGACGAGGTCCAGCAGCTGATGGCGAATGTGCAGGGCACGGTGGACGATCTGGCCGCCCGGCGCGAAACGCTGCGGCGCATTCTGAACAGAGCCTGATGGGGACAGTGCGCCACCTCTGCGACGGACTCTAGATTCCCAATTGCCGGCGGCCCGCTTCGCTGATGCGGTGCGGCGTCCATTTGGGCTCCCAGACCAGATCGACCTCGACTTTGCTGATGTCGGGAATGCCGGCCAGGCGGTTGTTGACCTGCTCGAAGATGAGCCCCGAGGCCGGGCACTGCGGGGTGGTTAGCGTCATGGTCACCTTGACCCACTGGCGCGGCCAGGCGGGCGTCGAGTCCGGGTCAGGCCCGGTGGAGACCGCGTAAATCAAGCCAAGATCGACAAGATTCAGCTTTACTTCAGGGTCGAAGCAGTCGCGGAGAGCGGCGTAGATGGCGGCTTCGGAAAGCATGAAGGACGAGACCTCAAGGGATGAAAGATCGGGGGGGCGTGCTTTCCCAGGTCTCAGAATCGAGACCTGGGGCACCCATGATTCTTGCTTAGGCTTGGCTTGGCTTGGCTTAGTTCTGCCGCTCGACCAGGTAGCGGGCGACGGATTTGAGGCCGTCGGCGCGGCTGCCGTAGGGCTCCAGAGCGGCAAAGGCTTCTTCGATGAGGCGGGCGGCGTCGAGCTTGCTCTGTTCGAGGCCATGGACGGCCGGCCAAGTGGCTTTCTCGGTGGCCTGATCCTTGCCCGCGGTCTTGCCCAGATGGGCCGAATCCACGGTGATGTCGAGCACGTCGTCCACAATCTGAAAGGCCAGCCCGGCCTTGCGGCCGAAGACGGTCAGGCGCGCCACATCTTCCGGGGTTGCCCCGGCGTAGACACCGCCCGCGACCACGCTGACGCGGATGAGCGCACCGGTCTTGGCCCGGTGAATCGCGTCGACCAGTTCCGGTGTGGGCTTCAAGTGTTCGCTTTCGATGTCCAGAACCTGGCCGCCGATCATGCCTTCGACGGTGCCGACGGCGTTGGCGATGAGGCCGATGATCTGGACGGTGGCCGCAGGCGGGCAATCGAGCCCGGCCAGCACTTCAAAGGCGCGGGTCTGCAGCGCATCGCCGGCCAGAATGGCGATGGCCTCGCCAAAGGCCACGTGGCAGGTGGGCTTGCCGCGGCGCAGGTCGTCGTTGTCCAGGGCCGGCAGGTCGTCGTGGATCAGCGAGTAGGTGTGGAGCATTTCCAGAGCCGCGCCCAGCCGCTCAATGCCGGCGGGAACCGTACCCGCGATGGTGGCGGCGGCCTGCATGGCCAGGAGCGGGCGCAGGCGCTTGCCTCCGGCAAAGGTGGAGTGGCGCATGGCACCGTGGATCGAGGCAGGGACCGTCTCGACACTGGGCAGAAGAGCCTCCAGCGCCCGGTCGGTCAGTTCCGCGCCCTCGTGAAGCAGCGATTTCACATCAACGTACATTAGCTTCATGATAAACCGGGCCGGGTCCACATTCGCTCCAGTGAACTTAGGAGTGTGAGCAAGAGCACGAAGAGGACGCTCAACCAGCGCCCGGCGAGGAGATCGGGCGTGGTGGTCCAGGTGATGGCGAGATCGACCGGGCCCTGCTGAACGGGCACAGCCATCAGGCCATCGGCGCGCTGAGGCAGGTTCTCCAATTGGCGGCCATTCAACATGATCCGCCAGGCCGGGTAGGCGCGCAGGCGCAGAATCAGGAAGCCGGCGTGGGGAAGGACGGCCCGGAGACGCTTCGTTTCAGGAGGCCAGAATTGGCCGGTCAGGGCGCGGTCGCAACTTCCCTGCTCCACCCACCAGTCGGGATTGGCACCCTGCACATCGACGACCCCCAGTTGGACGGCAGGATCGGAGACAAGGCAGGCGTCCGGCAGGCCGGTGGCGACGAGGGAGCTGTCGGAGTCCGGGGGCTCAAATTCGTCGTAACCTTCAAAGCCCGCACCGGTGCGGTAGACGCCCACCATAGGGGCTACAGCATCCTCCTGGTCGCAGGGCTGGAGGAATCGAATCCCAGCGAAGAACGAGGCGGCCAGAAAGACGGCGGCGCAGGCGAAGACGACGGCCGCGCGCTTCCAGCGGCGGGCAGAGGATGCGGGCCAAACTGCGGCGGCAAAGAAGATGGCCATGGGCGCTTCCAGCACCGTGAGCCAGCGCCACGGAAATTGCAGAAAACGCAGCTTGGGCAGCAGATTCCAGACCGGTAGGGAGACGGGAAGCAGGAGAAACAGAACCACGGGCGGGATGAGCGCCAGGAGTATCCAGAAACGGCGGGTCTGTAGCCGCTGCTCGTTGGACTGAAGGTTACGCGCAGACCGGCCACGAAGCCAGGCAATCAGCAGGCCCACAAGGGCCACGGCGAGCATTGAGACGGCGAGGATCGAGACCTTGCGCAGTTCAATATCGTGCGAACCCAGTTGTGGGTCGGCGTGGCGGGCGAAGAGCCAGCTGTTCTCGATCAACATGCCGGGGTCGCCGGTAGCCTGTTCAACATCGACCCAACGCTGTTCCCGGATGGCGGGAAGCAAGTAGAGAGCGGCCAGGCCGATGCCCAGGGCGGCTGCGAGGCCGGCGCGCACCAGCGGAGCCCAGGATTTCTGAAGCAAGGCCAGGGCTAGGGCAAGGCCAGCGGCCAGGTAACAGGCCATGATCCCCACCGGCACATTGGAGAGCCAGGCGCCCGCCAGAACCAGGGCCAGGGGCGCGGCGGATCCGTCCAGAGCGCGGCGCAGAGCCGGGGCGGAGGGATGGCGGTCGCGGAGGAGAAAGAGCAGGACCAGGGGAAGCCAGAAACCGCCCGCCAGTTCCCCGAAGGCGGAGCGCTCGTAGGCGGTGAAGAGCGAGTAACCGCAAAAGAGCGCGGCACAACCGGCCAGGGTGGCAGCGCCTTCAGAGATCGCCAACCGGGCAAGCGCGCGCGTGGCCAACCCTGTTCCCACCAGAAGCAGAAAGGTGAGGGCCACAGGCACAAGCTGCCAGGGAAGAGCCGCTCCCAGGGCCGCGCCCAGCATCCAGGTCAGCGGCGGATAGAAGACGAAGCGCGGCTCGCCGGCGCCGAAGTTGGCGCTGGGCGCCCAGTGCGGGTAGGGGATGCCGTGACGCCAGCTGTTGAGGGCATCGAACCAGGAGACGAGGTGAAAGTCGAAGTCGTGGCCGCAGGAGTTGCCGAGGATAAGTTGCGGCGCGACGGCCGCCAAGGCGGCCAACAGGATGAAGGCGGGGCCGGCAAAGCGGCTCCAGCGGTTCAGGGACGACGGTCTCATGGCAGCAGGCGCAGGGTGTGGTGGGTCTGGGCGGCTACGGCAGCCGGGGTGAAGGGAAAGGCAAAAGTGGTTCCCTGGTAATAGGCGGGCCACTGGTCGCGGAAGTAGGCGCTCAAGGGGTTGCCGCTCTCGCCCAGGACGATGTTTTCAGTGGAGCCGTCTATGTTGCTCCAGTCCATGGTGAAGCGCTGCGAGGGGCCAAAGTCGCGTCCCACCTGCTTGACGGTGGTGGTGTCACCGGAGAGGGGCTGCAGGCCGGTGCCGGCAATGCGGCCGACGAGCGGCAGGAATGCGGCCAGCGGATGCTCGATGTCGACCACGTGCCAGCTTCCATAGCTCCAGCGGGCCACGTCGACGGGGGCTCTGCCCTTCTCCATGCCCTTGCGGACGGCCTCGGTCAGCAGGGCGTCCCAATTCTTGAAGCCCTTCGGGAGCCAGTCCGTGGTGCCGTGCATGATGATCTCTTCTTCGGCAAAGTCGGATTCGGACCACTCGTACTCCTGGGCGTCCTTGCCCAGCTTGGGATCAAGGACCAGCGGCCAGAAGGCGGTGCGGGCCTGGTCGATGAGGGAGGCGGCGGCAGAGTCGGTGGTCAGGCGGCCGTCCCAGGAACGCATCAGGTCGGCAGCCTTGTGCAGGCGCTCGTCCGAGCCGGGGGTGTGATCGATGGCATAGGCCAGGCGGTGGCCAATCTCCTGGTCCACTTCGCTGTAGACATCGGTCTGCACCGCGAGCAGATCGGCCGGGCGAAGCTGGTCGCGGCCGTCCAGGGACTTGTAAATGCGCTGGATGCGGTAGGGGTCGACCCATTCAAGCGCAAGCGGGTAAGGAGACTTCTCGGTGGTGACGCGGGAGTTGGCGGTGGCCAGAAAGCCGGAAGGCGGATCGGCCGCGCTGGGCATCTGGTCAAAGGGAATGTAGCCCTGCCACTCGTGCGCGGCGTCCCGAATCGGCATGCCTTGCAGGCCCGCGGGTCGGATCGGAACCCGGCCAATGGCCTGATAGGCGATGTGGCCCTGGTCGTCGGAGTAGACCACATTTTGCGTCGGCCAGCACCATTTTCCGAGCGCCCAGGAAAAATCCGTCCAGTTGGAGGCGGTGTTGAGGGGATAGAGCGGAAGCGTATTCAGCGTTGGGTCGTAGAGGGTCCACTTGAGGGCGATGGGCCGCGTCTCTTTGGAGAAGAGCGGATTGAGCAAGGGGCCGTGGGCAGTGGACTGGACGTTGAGAACCACATCCTCGCCGCCGCGGACACGAATCGTCTCGCGGTCTACGCCAAGCGGCTTCCAGGCGCCGTCGGGAGCCTGGTAGTTGCCCTTGCCGTCGAGCTTCTCGACGTAGATGTCCTGCACATCGGCGAAGAGGGCAGTAAAGCCCCAAGCCACATGATCGTTGTGGCCGGCGATGACAAAAGGCATGCCGGGCAGGGTGACTCCGGCCGCATGGAAGCCGGGCGCCTTGAGGTCAGCCATGTACCAGATGTTGGGCTCGGTCAGGGCCAGGTGCATGTCGTTCGAGAGCAGGGGCTTGCCGCTGGCGGTGTGCTTTCCCGAGATCACCCAGTTATTCGATCCCGGCTCGCAGTTGGAACAGGCGGGCAAGCCGAGCAGGTCACGCAGGGCGCGGGGATCTTCCTCGGATTCAGGCCGAAGGCGGGCCTGGCTGCGGTCGTCGTCCTCGTCGTCTTCATCGGTGGAGGGAGGCGGCTGGGGGTGGGGCTGGCTGAGGTCGACTTGAATGCCGGTGGGCGGGCGATCGCGCCAGGAGCCGACCGGGTAAAGATCAGCCTCGAGCTTGGGGTTGTGCAGCTTGCTGGCCACCCGCTCGTGGCCCAGCTTGGCGTACCAGTGCGTGTCCAGCATCTGAACCATCATCATGCCCACGGAGAGCGAGTCCACACCGCTCCAGTGCTGCGGGCGATAGAAGAGCAGCTTGAACTCCGCCGGCAGCGAGTCCTGATGCTGGTCGATGTAGAGATTGACGCCGCGGGCGTAGGCGTCCAGCCGGACGCGGTCGTCCGCTGCCAGGTTGGCATAGACGCGCCGGGCCGTATTGCGAAACTGGAGAACGCGCTGCGTCCGGTCGTGGCGAACCAGTGAGGGGCCCAGAATCTCCGCCAGTTCGCCATTGGCGTTGCGGCGGAGCGCGTCCATCTGCCAGAGGCGGTCCTGGGCCGTCACATAGCCCTGGGCCACGAAGAGATCTTCCTGCGTGGCGGCTTCAATGTGCGGCACGCCGTGCGCGTCGCGGCGCACCGTTACAGGCGCCGCGAGTCCGGCCAGGTGAACATCGCCATCCAGCTTCGGCAGCGCAGCTTTGGCGGCCGAACGCAGCCACGCCATACCCACCGCCGCAACCAGCAGCAACAGAACCGCCAGGCTGCAGGCGGTCCAGACAAGGTTCCGCAGCCAGCGGCGGGTGCGCGGTGGAAGCGGGATGAGAACCGGAGGCGCTGCGGGAGAATTTGTCATGGATCAAGTACAGGATAACTCTCTACTGCGCACGAGAAGATGAAGGATCAAAGGCGCTCACTTATCAGCCTGCTTCCAGATCGTGTTCCTTTTCTGCCCGTTGAAATCGCGGGAGAGCCTGCAGGAGCGCAAATTGCCGCTCTCGTAGAAGTTGACGGCCGGATCGGCGGCGAGGGAGGCGAAGATACCGCCGTGGGCACAGGGGACGCCCTGGACCTCCTGATTTCCGGCCAGGTAACAAACCTTCAGTTTTCCGCTGGGGTAGAATCCCACCCCGGAACCTTCGGCAGGGCCGAGAAAGCCGCCACCATCGCAGAGGACATTGTGGATGCGCGTACTGCGCGCCATCTGAACTCCATCGAGTGTGCCCTCAGGCTTCAGAGAAAGGATGGACCCTTTGGGGCCCAGCGCTTCGCCGAGCTGTGTCTCCCGGCTCACAAAGCAGCGGCACAGCTTCCCGTCCGCGTAAAACCACGCGTAGCCCTTGGCGCAGGGGTAACCCTGAATCTCCGTCGGTTGGGCCAGCTTCCGGCGCTCGGTGCGGGGTGGAGCGCCTGCGCTTGCGGCACATTGTAGGATGCACAGAAACAGGCCAAGAAAGACGGTCGTGCGCATGACGGTTTCCTCGGCAAACATTCTATGACCGTTGCGTCCGAGGCGCATGAGCTTACCTCAGCCTGCCAGTTGCTCCCGGGCAGGCACGGGTTCTGTCGAGGACTTTCTGCGGCCATAGATCGCCAGCAACGCCACCAGCAAGAGCAAAATCACGCCGAGGACCAGCAGGCTTCCCTCGGGTCCGTCCGTGCCGCCGCTCCACAGAACATTGCCAGCGGGAGTTGTGGAGAGATAGTGTCCCTGCGCGACCATGCCGCTGTCCGCCGTGCCATAGAAGTACGTTTCCGCCCAGTCCCAGGCGGCATGGCAGCCGATGGCCCACCAGGCCGAGCCTGTGACCTGCACGCTCACGCAGAAGACGAAGCCGATTGCCGCGGCGGCAAAGATGCCGATCCAGTTTTCGCCGTTGTTGCCGGTGTGGATGAAGCCGAAGAACGTGGAAGTGGCCCAGGCCGCCTGCCAGAAGCTTCCGCCTTTCGTCTTTTTCAAATGCAGCCAAAGGCAAGGCGCCAGTCCCGCGATGGCGACGGCGTAGACGCCCCACACGCCGTTGCCCTTGGCGCGCAGAACTAGGTCGAGGCACATGGCAGCTTCTGCCGCCAGCGCCCACCAGAAATTGATGCCGCGGGTGAGGGTGAAGAGCAGATAGCCGCGGAAGATCCCCTCCTCGACACAGCCCACCAGCAGAAATGCGCAGCCCCACATTGCGCCGAACTTGAAGATCTGAGGCCCGGAGAGTGCAATCGGCCCGAAACTGAGCCAGCCGCCCAGGGACAGCGCTCCCACCAGGGCGGAAAGCGCCGCAAACCCGAAGACCAGCCCGGAGAGGAAGTGAAGCGAGCGCCGGGGTCCGGCCAGGTTGAAGTCCAGAATGCGGCGCTGCTCCATAAGAGCCACAATCGCCGCGGCTCCCAGCATGGCCAGAAACACGGACAACTCGCCGAAGAATGCGCTGGAGGCCGTGAAGCGGACTTTCGGGTCGAGAAGATGAACCTGGGAAAGCACGAACCCGACGCCGAAGCCGAACAGCACCAGAAGAAGAACGAAAGTGAGCACCGACCAGCCGGAGCGCAGGCCCTGGCTGCCCGTGAAGACCCAGTTCAGTGTGCGCACCGTTCGCGTTTGTGGAGTGAGGTCTTGTGTTTCGGATAGCCCGACTTCCGTGGCGACATCTTCGGCCGGTGAAAGTGGGATAGGTGTGCGCTGATTTTCCGGCTCCAACGAGCCTCCTTCAAAAGTGGATCGATCTTCTGTGCAGTGAATTCCGGTACCTGGAAAGATAGCCAAAGATAGTCTACGCAGGGGGTGGGAAGCGAGTTCCCTGCCCTGCGATTTTACAGAAGAGCCGACTCACGGAGGAGGCTTCAAGCTTTGGACAGCCGTGGTTTTTGCTGTCCCACATCTCAGAATCGAGATGTGGGGCACTCGGCCATTACGGATCCCTTGCACAAACTTCTATTCGTCGCGCAGGGCTTCCATGGGATCGATGCGCGCGGCGCGGTACGCGGGAATCCAACTGGCGACCAGCGCAATGGCCGCGATGGTCGCGGTAATTGCTGCAAAGACAGCTGGATCGTCAGGGCGCACGCCGACGAGCAGGTTGGCGACCATGCGCGCCAGTCCGAAGGCCAGCACCAGGCCCACACTGATGCCCGCCGCGGTGAGCCAGCTCGCCCGGCCGAGAATCATGCCCAGCACATCCGCGCGGCGCGCACCCACGGCCAGGCGCAGGCCGATCTCCCGCGTGCGCTCGCCCACCAGGTTGGCCATGACGCCGAAGATGCCAATGGCGGCCAGCAGCAGGGCGATCAGTGCGTCCACCGCCAGCATTGCTGCGGCATACATCAGTCCTGTCAGCAGTTCATGCAGATACTGCTGGTAGCTCATCACCACGTCGAGCGGCAGCGTGGAATCAAGGCCCGCAAGCGCCTTGCGCACCGACGGAGCAAGTGCCAGCGGGTCGCCGTCGGTCATCACCGCATAGGTGGTTCCCTGCAGCGGCACCTGCGCCGCACTCATGTAGACAGCAGGCTGGCGTGTCTGATCCCAGGTGGAGTAACTGGTCTCTTCGGCGATGCCCACGATGGTCAGCCAGGGGTCCTTGATGTCTGCCCGGCCCATCCGGATACGATGGCCAATCGGATTCTCGCCGGGAAAGTACCGCGCCACAAACTGCTGGCTCACAACAGCCACCGGAAGAGTATCGAGCGTGTCGTTTGCGCTGAAGGCGCGTCCGGCGACGATGGAAATATGGAAGGCGTCAAAGTAGCCCTGGCTCACCTGCAGATGAAGCGCGCTCTGGAACTTGCCGGGAACCACGGGACGATTCTCTATGGCCATGTCCTGCATCCAGCCGTTGTCACTGTAGGGCAGCGCGGAACTCACCTCGGCATGGGTCACGCCGGGCAGGGCGCGCAACTTGGTCAGGCTGTCGGCGTAAAAGGCCGCCAGTTTCCGCGGGTTGTCGTAGCGAGCCGGAGGCATCTGGACGTTGAAGGTGAGGATTTTGTTGGGATGGTATTCGTCGGCCAAGTGCAGCATGGAGCTCATGCCCTTGGAGATCAGCGCTGCGCCAATCACCAGCGCCACCGCCAGCGAAATTTGCGCCACCGCGAAGATGTTTCTCAGCCGATGCGTGCGGCCGGAGCCGGTGGCACCGCGCGATCCGGACTTCAACTGCTCCACTACGTTCACGCGCAGCGCCTCCAGCGCCGGCAAGAAGCCCGAGATGACGCCCGCTCCCACCGCCAGCAGCAGGGAGAACACCATCACGCGGCCGTTCAGAGAGGTATTGGACCAGCCCGACATGTAACGCGCCACTCGCGCCGGCATGGTGATCAGGACGATTTGCAAATAGAGCGCGCCGAAGGCCAGACCGCCCGCCGCGCCGACCACTCCCAGCAGAATGTTTTCCGTCATCAACTGGCGCAGGATGCGTCCGCGGCTGGCGCCGAGAGCGATGCGCATGGCCATCTCCGGCCGCCGCGCAATGCCGCGCGCAAATTGCAGATTGGCCACATTGGCGCAGACCACCAACAGCACAAAGAGCGTGGCGCCCATGATCATCTTGTAATAAAGCGGCGTCAGGTCGCCGTTGATGCCGTCCAGGAGCGGCTCGACCTTGACCGACCAGCCCTGGTTGGTGGCCGGGTAGGCCTGCGCCATGTGCTCGGCGATGATGCGCATCTCCGCCTGGGCCTGCTTGGCGCTGACACCAGGCCGCAGCCGCCCCGTCACCAGGTAGTCGTGCGTGCTGCGATCGGCGAGTTGCTGCGGTGTGGGCGCAAAGGGCAGATAGAGATCGGCGTCCGAGGGATACTGCATGGCCTTCGGCATCACGCCGACGACGGTGTAGACACGCTGATCCAGTTGAATCCTTCGGCCGATGACCGCCGCATCGCCGCCGAAACGCCTTTGCCAAAAGCCGTAATTCAGAACCGCCACGGCATCGCGGCCCGGCTGACACTCGCTCTCGCCAAAAACCCGGCCCAGCAACGCCTGGGTGCGCAGGACGGTGAAAAAATTGGCTGAAGTCCGCGCCGCCCGAACATGCGCCGCATCGCCTGCCCCGGTCAGGCTCAACTCCGCGGTGTCCCGCACGGCCAGCGACTCGAAGGAGCGGCTCTGCCGATTCCAGTCCTCGTAGTTCGCCAGCGTCGCCTGGCCGAATCCGCCGCGGTCCTGCTGCTCGGCCACTGTCACCACGCGATCCAGTTGCGGCACCGCCAGCGGATGCAGGACCACCGCGTCCATGCTACTGAAAACCGCCGTGTTGGCACCGATGCCGAAGGTCAGGGTCAGAACTGCGGCAATGGTGAAGCCCGGCGACTTTCGTAATTGCCGAGTGGCGTAGCGCAGGTCCTGAAGCAAAGTCCGCATGAAATCCTCCGGAGATTCTTGTGGTTCACGGCTGGAAGCACATTTGTAGCTGCATTTGTTCAACCAAACCATGAGAGCGGAAGGATGATGATTATAAACAGGTTAAGCAGAATAAAGAGAGACAGATCTCCAAGCGCCTGTCCGAAATCGCGCAAAACTGTTCATTTACGGACGATGGGGATCGATTGGATGTGGAGGTCTTCCTCAGAACGACTCAGGCCATTGCTGCGCTCCATGCAGAATGGCGAGCACATGAACCGATTTTTCTTGAATTCGATAAGCCACAAGATAGGGACTGCCGGGCACCGGAGTTTCGCGGGTTCCTGCGACGCGGCCGACTCTGCCCGCGTTGGGCATCTGGGCGGTCGAGAGAATCGCTTGCCGAATCCGCTGCACAGTGCGGGCGGCAGCCGCTGGATTGTCGGCGGCAATATGTTCGAAGATGTCCCGCAGCTGGTTGGCTGCCGGAAGAGTCCAGCGAACTTTCACGCTCTCGCCCGCACCTTCTTTTTCTCCAAGGCTTTGTCCAGAATCCAGGAGTCAATCAACGCACCAACCTCTTCATCCTCCATCAGTTCTCCCTTCCGCGAAGCTTCCAACCCCTCTTCCACCATGGCCACAAACCGCTTCTGCTCGCTCAGGTAGACGTCCACGGCTTCGTTGAGCAAATAGCTGCGGTCGCGGTCCAGGGCCTTGGCGATCAGGTCCATTTCGGCGACCTTCTCGGGGGCAATACGGAAACTGATGGTGCGCGGGGAGCTCATAACATACCAAAATACGTCATATCGCGCTGTAATACAAGAAAATATTGCGTATTATTTCGTAGCGCAAAAGCCGAAGGTGCTCCTGCTCTCTTCCGGCTTTGCCCGTTCCTACGCCAGTCAAACTTGAGTCAATCCATGCTCCGCCTTGACACAATCGGCCAATCCCTTGATGCTTAACAGTTCCGGTTATTGCATTTTCGCTTCACGGGAGTGTTCGTCTTGCGGGTTCGCGTCTTTTACCACGACAAATGTTTCGACGGAGCCTGCTCGGCCTCGCTGTTTACGCGCTTCCACCGGGAGTGCGTCGCCCAGGGCGCAAGCTACGAGTACCACGGGCTGGTTCACCGGGCCGGCGCGCTCTTTGACGAGAGCGAGTTTACCGGCGACCAGAACGCCATCGTCGACTTCAAATATTCCGCCTCGCCCAAAATCACCTGGTGGTTCGATCACCATCAGTCAGCGTTTTTGACGGCCGAGGACAACCAGAACTTTCTGGATTGCCAGAAGGATCCGGAGTGCGGGGGACGCAAGTTCTTCGACCCCGAATACACCTCCTGCACCAGCTTCCTGGCGCACATCGCTTCGACGCGCTTCGGCTTCGACACCAAGCCGGTGGCGGAGCTGATTCACTGGGCCAACATTGTGGACGGCGCGCTCTATGAGAGCCCCGAGTCGGCCGTGGAGATGGCCGCACCGGCAATGAAGCTGACGCTGATCATTGAGGCCACGCAGGACCCGGCCTTCATTCCGCGGCTGATTCCGCTGCTGACCGAGATGCCGCTGGCCGAAGTGCTGGCCCAGCCCTTTGTGGCCAGCCTGCTGCCTCCGTTGCTGGAGCGGCACAAGGAGTCGCTGGAGCTGATTCGCAGCCGCTCGGAAGAGCGCGACGGCACCATTTTCTTCGACATTACAGACCATCCGCTGGAAGGGTTCAACAAGTTCATTCCCTATTATCTTCACCCCCAGGCCACTTACTCGATCGGCCTGTCGAAGTCCAGCTTCCGCACCAAGGTCTCGGTGGGCTCGAACCCCTGGACCAAGGCCGACCCGGCCAAGATGGTGAATCTGGCCAAGGTCTGCGAACGCTACGGCGGAGGAGGCCATGCGCGCGTGGGCGCCATCAGCTTCCCACCCGACCAGGGAGACCAGGCACGCGTGGCCGCGGCGGAGATTGTGGCCGAGCTCAGGGCTAATCATCCGTTCGCCTAGAATCTGCTGGAGAAACGCCAATAAAAAGAGCCGGAGTATTCAGCCCCGGCTCTTTTTATTGGCCTGCCGATTTACGGCAACCGTTGAGATTCTTCATTTCTTGCAGGAAAGTTACCGCGCCAGCATCTCGGCGGCCTTCAGGAACCACGGGTCCAGCGGCTTTTTGCCTACCACGACTTCTTCCAGCGGGGTCGTGATCAGCGCACCGCCCGAGACTCCGACCAGCACGCCCTGATTGCCGTCGATAATCTGCTCGGCAGCTTCGGAGCCCAGGCGGGTACCCAGGATGCGGTCGGCGCAGGTGGGAACGGCGCCGCGCTGCACATAGCCGAGCACCGTTGGGCGGAACTCGTATCCGCAGAGCAGGTCGTGATCCTTGAAGTACTGGCAGATGCCCTCGGCGTTGTACTTGGCGCCCTCGGCCACCACCACAATGGCGTGCGGCTTGCCGCGCTGGTACACGTCTTGAATGCGCTCGGCCAACTGCTCGGGAACCACGTCTACTTCCGGAAGGAGAATGGCCTCTGCGCCGCCGGCGATGCCCGCCATCAGAGCCAGATAGCCGCACTTGCGGCCCATCACTTCGACAAACAGGGCGCGGCGATGCGAAGAAGCCGTCACCTTCAGATTGTCGATGGCGTTCAGAGCCACATTGAGGGCAGTGTCGACGCCGATGGTAACGTCCGAGCCGAAGAGATCGTTGTCGATGGTGGAGGCCACGCCGACAACGGGAAAGTCCATCTTGCGGAGCGCGTTGGCTCCGGTCTGCGAGCCGTTGCCGCCGATCACGATCAGGCCGTCAATACCGGCGCCGCGCATGCGGCGAATGGCCAGTTCGACGCCTTCTTCGGTCTGAAACTCCGGACAGCGGGCCGATCCGAGCACAGTGCCGCCGCGCTGAATGATGCTGCTCACGTCGCGCGCGCCGAGCCGCTTGAAGTTGCCCTCAATCAGTCCCGAGTAGCCCTGGTAAACGCCCCAAGTGTTGATGCCACGTGACTGCCCGGTCCGAATCACCGCGCGAATCGCGGCGTTCATGCCTGGAGCGTCTCCTCCACTGGTCAAGACTGCAAGGTTTCTCATATACGCTTTTTCCTCATTTAGACGATCTATTTCAGAATCGCAGCTTGCCCCAGAAATAGGCGGTGACTGAAATCACCTCCGAGCGCGCGAAAGGCACAAGAAGGGCAGGGGAATCCACGATCCCCTTTAGATTGAAACGAATCTGCAAGGGCCCGGAGGATCTCCGGACTCCTACACCTTGACCTTCATGCTGGGCCAGTCGGCGCGCCGGCGCTGCAGGAAGGCCTCGACGCCCTCCTTGAAATCCTCGGCCGAGCGCTGCAGGGCGTTGACCTGGATGGCGTCCTCCAGTTCCTCGTCCAGCCGGCGGCGGGCATGCTTGGCCAGCAGGCACTTGACCGCGCTCATGGCCTGCGGGCTGTTCATTAAAAGCGTCTGGGCCAGCGCCCGGGCGGTTTGCAGCAGCTCTTCGGCAGCCACAATCTGCGTTACCAGGCCCATTTCCTGCGCTTCATGCGCCTTGAGGAGGCGGCCGGTCAAGAGCAGCTCGCGGGTACGTTTTTCGCCCACCTGGCGCATCAGAAACGAAGCCGCAATGGCCGGCACAAAGCCCACGCGCACCTCGTTCAAACCGAACTTGGCCTCCGGCGTGGCCAGGGTGAAGTCAGGAATGGTGGCCAGAATCATGCCTCCGGCGATGGCCGGTCCGTTGACCGCCGCGATCACCGGCTTGGGAAAGTCGTAGAGGGTGCGCAAGACGCGCGCCATGTTCTCCGAGTCGAGGCGGTGCTCCTCCGGCGTGCGGGCGGAGGTGGTCGCCAACAGTTCCATGTCCAGGCCGGCGCAAAAGGCCGAACCTGCCCCGGTCAGGATCACCACGCCACAATCGCACTTCGCGGCCTCGCCGAGGGCCAGGGTCAGTTCCTCAATCAGAGCCGGAGAGAGCGCGTTGCGTTTGTCCGGGCGGTTCAGGGTGATTGTCCTTACGCCGTTGGCGGATTGGGAGAGGATGTGTTCGAAGCGGGCCATGGGTTTCTCCTTCAGCGAAGCGCCGCGCAACAGCTCCGTGGGCTTGAACTGCCTATCGTAGCGCAGATTCGCTTTCGCTGTCCGTCGGCTCGGATCCATGGCCACTTCGGGCGATTTACAACCCCAGCTCGGCAGCCCGCTTCTTCATCGCCTCTAGGCAGAACGCGATCTGCGCATCCAGTTCAACGCCCAGTTCTTCCGCGCCCTGGCGAATGTCGTCACGGTTGACGCCGCGCGCAAAGGCCTTGTCCTTCATCTTTTTGCGCACGCTGGCCACTTCCACATCGGCAATGGCTTTGCTGGGCTTGACCAGGGTGCAGGCGGTCAGGAATCCGGACAATTCGTCGCAGGCAAACAGGGCCTTGGCCAGGTGCGTGACGCGCGGCACGCCGGAATATTGCGCGTGGCCCAGGATGGCGGTGCGCAACGGCTCCGGCCAGCCCAGACGCTCCAACTCGCGCACGCCGACGAAGGGGTGTTCCTCGGCCGTGGGATGGCGCTCATAGTCGAAGTCATGCAAAAGGCCGGTGGTGGAGTAGAGCTCCACCAGCGCCTCGCGTTCCGCGCCGGTCAGACCGAGCCGGTCGGCCTCGGCCTCGCCGCAGGCAGTCACGCAGACCTCGACGGCCAGGGCGTGCTTGCGCAGGCTTTCGCTTTGGGTCCATTCGGTCAGCAGTTGCCAGGCCTGCGAGCGACCGTAGCCCGAAACTTCGGCAGCCGCCTTGGCGTCCGCGTCATTATTCATCATTTTTTTGCTCCCTGTTGTGCAATATGGTTCGCGTTTCTTCGGGTTTTTCGGGGTATGATGGGTGAAACTTTGGCTTGACCCCAAGTTTGTACTTGACAATTATGGTTCATTCACCTGAAATGAGCACAGATCGCGGTGCGAAAAGGCACCCCGGAGACCAAGCTCTGGCACTCCGCACACAGCCGATGGCAACAACTCTAGTGAGCGTGGATGCACGCGAAGTAGTGCGCTGTGGTTTTTGCAGCCTGATCCAGTTCAGGACCAGCAACTCCCTTTGCAGAAAATGTCATAAGCCCCTTCATGTGGAGGAGCCGGAAAAGCCAGGCCCCGTCGCAGTCGACTTTCAACCCGCCGAGCCTTCCGCCGAAGCCGGACTGAGGGTGGCGGGCCAGGTGCGTGAGATTCGCCGCGCGCGCCATCTGAGCCAACGCCAACTGGCCGGACGGATGGAAGTTCCGCGCACCTACATCTCCAAGATCGAGAACGGCAAGGCGATACCGACGCTTGGCTCTCTGGAACGCCTGGCTACCGCCCTGGGTGTGGATGTGTGCCAACTGGTGAAGGACGCCCGCAGCCGCCGCGACGAAGAAGTGTCGGCGGTCCTGGACGATCCTCTGCTGGCCGAAATTGCCGCCCTGCTGCCGAGCCTGTCGCCCTTGCACCGGTCGATTGTCTCTGAGGCGGCGCGCGAGATGGCCCTGGGACACAGGCGCACGGCATAGGAAACGCCGGCAGGTTCGCTGGAACCTGCCGGGCAACCTCCGCGCCGGAGCTCTTCCATGCGTTCATCCGTCGTGTGGCTCCTGTCTTCGTCCTCCAAACGTGAAAGTTCAGAGCGGCTCATTGTCTTTGAGCCGTCCGGTGGTGGATGATGATGCCAGAGATGGTTGTGCGCCTGGCGGCATTTGAGCCGCTTGCGCGCAGCCCTTATAGGATCAGGACTGGACACAAGGCGGATTCCTTGCACTTTTCTTCCAATCTGCGCGTCGACGAGCTGCCCCCCGAGGAGCGAGCCGTCTACGACACCCTGAAACCCGAGCATCTGCCCGAGCACGTAGCCATCATCATGGACGGCAACGGCCGCTGGGCAGGCCGCCGCTCGCTGAAGCGTTTCCTGGGCCATCAGCAGGGCGCCAAGAGCGTGCAACTGGTCACCGAGACTGCTTCCCGGATCGGTTTGCCCTGGCTGACGCTCTATGCGTTTTCTCTCGAAAACAGCCTGCGCCGCCCCCCCGCCGAGGTCAACTTCCTGATGCGCCTGCTGCGCAGCTACCTGGACACCAACCTCGAGCGCATGATGGACAACAATGTGCGCATGAAGTACATCGGGCGCATTCACGAGCTGCCGCCCGAGGTGCAGGAGAAGATGCGTTGGGCTGAGGATGCCACGGCGCGCAACACCGGAACCACTCTCACCCTGGCCCTGAACTACGGAGGGCGCTCGGAGCTGGTGGACGCATTCCGCGGGCTCGCAGCCGAGATGAAGGCGAAACACATGGCTCCCGACCAGATCACCGAGGAGGACATTCACCGCCATCTCTACACGGCGCACATGCCCGACCCCGACCTGCTGATCCGGACTTCAGGCGAGATGCGCCTTTCCAACTACCTGCTGTGGCAGGTTGCCTACACAGAGATTTTTGTCACCGACCGGCTCTGGCCGGACTTCCGCGGCATCCACCTGCTGGAGGCGATTGCCGATTACCAGCGCCGGGAGAGGCGCTACGGCGGGATCGGCAAAGATTGCGGCGTTGTCGAAGAAGATCCGGACAAGATCATCCTTCCCGTGCGATAAGGACTCTCCCTCCTCTCCGCTCTGCTTTCGCATATTCATTTCTGAATCAGCACCTTGGTGGCTTGCCTGCCGGTACGGGGCACGCCCCGGCAGTGTATCCTCATCCCTGAATGAAACGCGTCCTTACGGCTGTCATATTGATCCCAGTGGTGATGGGCCTGGTGTTTTTGGGTCCGCGTTGGCAATGGCTGTTTACCCTGGCCGTTGCGGCGGTTTCCATGCTGGCGGGCTGGGAATATCTCAGCCTGGCGGAGCGGGGCGGATCCAGGCCGCCGCGCATTGCGGTGCTGGTGGCGATTCTGGCGCTCTTTATCGGCGCCTATCTGTGGCCCGACCAAATTCCGGCGGTGCTCGGTTTCTTGGGCCTAGGGCTGCTGGTGTACTGCACATTCCTGAGGCCGGTTGCGCAGGTGATGGCCGACGCGTCGGCATCCGTCTTCTGCCTGCTTTACGTGGGATTCACGATGATCGCGCTACCGGCCCTGCGCGAGCAGACCAATGGCCCGTCGCTGGTGGCTTTTCTGTTCTGCGCGGTCTGGACCGGCGACATTGCGGCTCTCTACATTGGCAAGGCCTGGGGACGGCACAAGCTGGCGCCTTCGCTCAGCCCCAACAAGACCTGGGAGGGTACGGCAGGCTCGGTGGCCGGCAGTTTGCTGGCAGCCGGCGCACTGCTTGGCCTGGCACATCTGTTGGCGGTGCAGTGGGATTCGGCCGTGCTCTCCTACCCCGAGGAGATCTGGTACTGGCTGGTGCTGGCCGTCGTGGTCAACGTGGCGGCGCAAGTGGGAGATCTGGTCGAGTCCGCGCTCAAGCGCTCGGCGGGCGTCAAGGATTCCGGTTCCCTGCTTCCCGGCCACGGCGGGATCCTGGACCGCATCGATGCTTTGCTGCTGGCAACCCCGGTGCTGTGGTACGCGCTGCTGATTCATCAGCGGTTCTAAGAAACATTGCCGCAGCCAGCAAAGCCGCTCGCTTCAACGCGCAGGGCTTTGCTGGCTGCCTGAGCTTAGAATAGATTCCAGCAGAACTCCTGCGCCTAAAGAGACACATTGAAAAGACTCGCGATTCTCGGATCCACCGGCTCCATCGGCACCAGCACCCTTTCCATCGTCGAACAGTTTCCCGAACGCTACTCCGTGGCCGCGCTGGCCGCGGGGCGCAATGTGGACGAAGCCTTTAAACAGGTTGTCCGCTGGCGGCCGAAGATCGTTTCGCTGGCCACCGAAGAGCTGGCCGGTGAAATGGCCAAGCGTCTTCGTCAGGCAGGCGTCACCGGCGTTGAAGTGGTGCACGGCACGGCCGGCACGGTGGCCTGCGCCACGCTGCCCGAGGCGGATTTTGTGGTTTCGGCCATTGTGGGCGTTGCCGGCCTGGAGGCCACGCACGCCGCCATCCTGGCCGGAAAACCGCTGGGCCTGGCCAACAAGGAATGCATGGTGGCCGCCGGCGAAATCCTCACCCGCGCTGCGCACGAGCACAACGTGCCCATCCTTCCCATCGACAGCGAGCACAATGCCGTCCATCAGTGCCTGCGCGTGGGCGCGCACGCTGAGGTCAAGTTCATATGGCTCACCGCCTCGGGCGGGCCTTTCCGTGCGCTTCCGCTGGACCAGTTCTCCAATATCACTCCTGAGCAGGCGCTCAAGCATCCCACCTGGGTGATGGGCCGCCGCATCACGGTCGACTCGGCATCCATGCTCAACAAAGGCCTGGAAGTGATCGAGGCCTGCCGTCTCTTCGACGTGCCGCCCAGTCAGGTGCGCGTGACGGTCCATCCGCAGTCCACGGTGCATTCGCTGGTGGAGTACGTGGACGGCTCGATCCTGGCGCAGATTTCGGTCACCGACATGCGGCTTCCCATTCTGTATGCGCTGGCCTATCCCGAGCGGCCGGAGTCCACGTTGACCTTCGACCTGGCTTCCCTGCGCCACCTGGACTTTGAGCCACCCGATTTTGAGCGCTTCCCTTGCCTGCGTCTGGCGTTTGAGGCGGCGGAAAAGGGTGGAGCCCATTGCATCGCCCTGAACGCGGCCGACGAGGTGGCCGTGGCGGCATTCCTGGACCGGAAAATCCCGTTTATGGGAATCCCGCGTACAATTGAAGAGGTGCTTGCAGCCACGCCCGAGGCGCACCCCGCGACCATTGCGGAGGTGCTTTCCGCAGACCGGGCGGCGCGCGAAACGGCTCGGGCCGTCGTGCAGGGATGCGCGGCGCAACGGGCCTGAAGCTGGGCGCTCCACTGAGGGATAAACCGCACATTTATGCATGAATTTCTAGTTTCTGCTGCCGCTTTCATCGTCCTTGTCGGCGTCATGGTTGTGGTCCACGAATTTGGACACTTTGCCGTGGCCAAGCTGTGCAAGGTGCGCGTCGAGGCCTTCTCGTTCGGCTTCGGACCACGCCTTTTCGGCTTCAAGTACGGTGAAACCGACTACAAGGTCTGCCTGCTTCCCCTGGGCGGCTTTGTGAAGATGACCGGCGAAAACTTCGGTGAACCGGGCGATGCGGCCAGCGGCAAAGCCGACCAGGCGCCGCCGGAAGATCCCGGCGCCTTCACCTCCCATCCGCGCTGGCAAAGGATGCTGATTGGCGTGGCCGGTCCGGCTGCCAACTTCGTTCTGGCCTTTGTGCTGATGATCATCTACTTCGGCTTGATCAACGAGGTTCCCTCGGTCGAAGTGAAAGAAACGGCCATCGAGTGGGTGACCGGCGGCTCAGCGGCCCAGCAGGCCGGCATCGCGCCCGGCGACATCATCCGCCACTTCGACAATGCCGACAATCCCACCTGGGAAAAGGTCTACGAGCGCACCAAGCTGAATCCGGATCAGACGATTCCGGTTGCAGTGGAGCGGGCGGGCCAGATCGTTCCCTTGAGCCTGCATATACCGGCCAGCGCCAAGGGTCAGGACTTCGACCTGAGCGATCTGGGCATTTTGCCGCAATATATGCCCGGCCCCATCAAGGTTGAAGAAATACAGCCGGGAACGCCGGCAGAACAGGCCGGTCTGCGCGCGGGTGACGCCATCCAGTCGGTCGATGGGCATCCCTTCCACACCGTCTCCTCCCTGCTGGCCTATATGCAGGCAGGCAAGGGCCAGCCGCTCTCGCTGGTGGTCCTGCGCAACGGCGCCGCGTTGAACCTGGTGGCGCATCCGGCCAAGCTCGACGCTGGCTGGAAGCTGGGCTTTGCCCCCGCGCCGATGGCCTTTCGCAACGACCCGTTGCCCCTGGCCGCCGCGGCCCGGAAATCCACCGCCTTCTGCAAGGACAACTCGTTCCTGATTGTCGAGGTGCTGCAGCGCATCTTTACGCGCCGCGTCTCGGTCTCGCAACTTTCCGGTCCGGTGGGCATTGCCCGCATGGCCGGCGAAGCGGCGGAGATGAAGGGCTGGCTGCCCAAGTTCGGGCTGGCCGGCGAGATCAGCCTGAACCTGGGCATTCTCAACCTGCTTCCCTTCCCGATCCTGGACGGCGGCATGATCCTGTTCCTGCTGATCGAGAGCCTGCTCCGCCACGACATCAACATCGCCGTCAAGGAGCGCATCTACCAGGCGGCGTTTGTGTTGATCCTGGCGTTCTTTGCTTTCGTCATCTTCAACGACGTGACCAAGCTGCCGATCTTCACGCACTTAAAGCCGTAAAAGCAGTGGACAGTGGACAGTGATCAGTGAACAGTTTCCGGAGATCGACTCGGCGACTGTTCACTGATCACTGTTCACTGGTGAGAGAGTCTGCACGATGCCCGTCACCACCGAACTGAGGGTGCGCTACGCTGAAACCGACCAGATGCATATTGTCTATTATGCAAATTACCTGGTCTGGTTCGAGATTGGCCGCGTAGAGGTGCTCCGCACGCTGGACCTTTCCTATCGCGATCTTGAAGTCGATCACGGCTGCATTCTGCCGGTGGTCGAAGCCACCTGCCGCTATCGCTCTCCCGCTCTCTACGACGACGAAATCTTGATCGAGACCCGGCCTACCATGCTGCGCGGTGCGGTCATCAAGTTCGGCTATCGCATCCTGCGCAAAGCGGTGAATGGCGAGGAGCCCAAGCTTCTGGCCGAAGGCGAAACGGTGCACGTGGTCTGCGACCCGCACATGCAGCGCAAGCACCTGCCGCATCAGTATGAGGACGCGCTCAAGACACTGATGGTGGAAGAGTAGGGATTTGCGGTAATACTGAAAAGGGATGCGGCTTGTTCGGTTGATCGAGTGACGAGTGGGCGGTAACACGCCCACAATAGCAACTCATTTCGTAGTATGATGACATCCGTCTTTCAACATCCTTCGAGAATCTCATCCTTCGAGGACGTGATGAAACGAATTCTCTTCGGCCTATTCTGTTCTTCCGCAGTGCTCTTGCTCAGTTTGCCGCCTTACGCCTGTTCGCAACAAGCTGCCCGTGAATCTCCTCGGCTGAAACTCTACGTAGGAGAAATCAAAGGCGATGAAGACTTAGTGAAATCGGTTCGTGCTCATCTGGTGGATGAGCTTGCCAAACGCAGAGTAGCTCTGTCGCCCTCAGAATCAGAGTCGGACGCGACACTGAGCTGCATTGGTGTCCATCGGGTTGGGACGCGTTTGATGTTACGAAGTCGGTCCACTGTGGCAATTGTGATTCGCGGAGATATACAGCTGCACGCACGCAATGGCAGGAAGCTGTGGACCAGCGATGTCAGCAGCACACGATGGGCCGCAAGTGAAACGGAAAGTTTCGCATCGGTTGCGGCTAGCCGCACTACGCAGGTCCTTCGCCAAATGACTCCTCAAATGACAGAACTTCAAAATCACTTCGATAAAGAGTAGGAGACCACACCTTGGATCGTCTGGTTTAATCCGGGATTACTGTCCCCCAGCCCAGCGTTAGAGATGTGCACAACCCTGACTCCGACACTGATGCTTCGTCTGCTTCGCCCAAAAACGGTGACACCTCCCCCGACCTGCGGAGTGAAATTAATCACCGACGCAGGCGCTGCCCACATTGTGATGGGGAACTTATGGTCAGTCCAGAGTAATCCCCCTCCAAGCTGGAGCCAAGGAATCATCCGCTTTGAGGGTTCAGACGAGAAATTCCAGCGCATGAGTATAGGCGTGGCGCTGGTGCCGAAAAAACTCTGACCTTTCCATTGTTCCATCGACCGAGATCCATCCGGGTAACGAACCGGGACCACTTGAGACGGATATCGCCCAATCCACAATGGCACGAGTTCGAAGCGTGCTTCAGCTTCTCCGCGAAGAAATGCCGCTCCATGTCTCCTCCCCAGGGTCTTTCCCGCTTCAAATCCAGCTGAGAAGATTTCCAGCTTGAGGTTCGCGGAAATGGGCACATGCGAGTTAGCGATCACGTATTGCGGTGGCGCACCCCAAGTGAAGAACGTCCCGAACCTCCAAGATCGCTCGTTTCCATGGGCTTCGTCTCGTGTGCTTTGTGCCGCGGAGATGTGCGTGCAGCAAAGAGTAAGCAAGACAATTGCGACCCGCCACGCACCCGAGGATTTTGATGCGGATGGTATGTCCATACCGCAAATACATAGCATATCCAAGAACATCCGGTCTGTGATCGTATTTAAGATTCTGTTTCCGGATGTGTGGTCGCCCAACCGGAAGTTACCCTGCGGTTACCTCATCGTTCGCCGCGACAGAGAAACACCGCATAAACGAGAGAGCCCCACGCAGAAAATCCTGCGTGGGGCTCTCTCGTTTGAAGCAATTAGACAGCTAGACGGTCATCGACGGCGGAGCGTCCTGCTCGGTGGCGCCGAAGGACTTGTTCGGCTGGCTGCCCATCGTGAAGACGAAGGTGCCGCCATTCGCAATGTCCGCGTGGCTGAACCAGAGCTTGGAATGGGGCTGGCCGTTGAAGGTTACCGACTGGATGTAGATGTCCTTCTCCGAACTGCGCCGTGCGATCAGAGTCAGCTTCTTGCCGCTGCCCACCCGCACCTCGGCGCGGTCGAACATCGGCGTACCGAAGACATAGTTGGTGCTGACCGGATCCACCGGGTAGAAGCCCAGGGCGCTGAGAACATACCAGGCCGACATCTGCCCGCAGTCCTCGTTCCCCGCCAGTCCGTCGGGCTTGTTGTCGTACATGGTCTCGCAGAGGCTCGCTACCCGCTCCTGCGTCTTGTACGGGGTGCCCACGTAGTTGTAGAGGTAGGCGATGTGATGGCCCGGCTCGTTGCCGTGGGCATACTGGCCCACCAGTCCGGCGATATCCGGCGGCGCGTCCGGCGGAAGCTCCGAAGAGGCGCTGAAGATGCCGTCCAGCTTGTTCGCCAGAGCCTCACGGCCGCCCAGCAGCTCGGCCAGCCCCTTGGGGTCGTGCTGCTCACTGAAGGTGGTGACCCAGGGATTCGACTCCGTGTAGTCCTTCCACTGCTTGCCGTGGCCCATTTCATTGGCCGCGAAAGGCTCGGTCCATGCGCCGTTTTCGAGCTTGGGGCGAATGAAGGTAGTGCCCTTGTCGTAGAGGTTGCGGTAGTAGCCGGCCTGTTTGGTCAAGAGAGCCGCATCTTCGGTGGCTCCCGCAGCCTGCGCCAGGTGAGCCGCCGCCCATGCGTCATAGGCGTAGTCCAGGGTCTTGCTGGCAGACTCGGATTCCTTGTCGGCCGGAATATAACCCAGCTTGCGGAAAGACGCCAGCCCCTGGTAGTCCTCTTCCAGGGCGCGCTTCCTCGCTGCGCTCCAGGCTCTCTTCACGTCGATGCCCGGAATCCCCTTGGCCACCGCCTCGGCCATCACCACGACCGAGTGGTAGCCGGTCATGCAGCCCGTTTCCTTGCCGTGCAGCGGCCAGACAGGCATGCCCGCCGGGCTTTCTTCCGCCATGCGCGTGAGGCAGTTCACGATGCTCGGGACCCGCTTGGACTGCACCAGCGTGTAGAGAGGATGAGCCGCGCGGTAGGTGTCCCACAGCGAATAGGTGCTGTAGTTGTGCTCGCCCGCGGCGAGCGTGTGCAGCTTGCCATCCATGCCCCGGTATTGGCCGTCCGCATCGTCGAACAGGGTTGGCGCGACAAACGCGTGATAGAGGCCGGTGTAGAAGATTTCTTTCTGCCGTTGGTTGGTGGATTCCACGTGAATGGAAGAGAGCTGGCGCACCCAGGACTCGTGCGCATTCCTTCTGACGCCGGAAAAGTCCCAGCCGGGAATCTCCGCTTGCAGATTCTTCGCTGCGCCCTCGGCGCTGACGCTGGAGAGGCCCACCTTCACCAGCACCGTCTCGCCTTCCGCAGTGGTGAAGTGAAAGACGCTCCGAAGCGATTTGCCGTCGGCCTCGCGCGTTCCTGCGGCGAGAGGCTTGTCCGCAGAGACGATCTCAAAGGACGAGAAGGGCTTGGAGAACTTCATGGCAAAGTAAATCTCGCGTCCGCCGGCCCATTGGTCGGTGCTGCGCCCGCCCATCACCGCGTCGTTGCCCACCACGGTCAGCTTCGACCAGAGCATGCCCTCGGTTTTGTCGTCGTCCGTGTGCAACAGATCGAGCAGGATGTGGCTCGTGTCGCTCTTGGGGAAGGTGTACTTATGGATGCCCGCCCGCTCGGTGGCGCTCAGCTCGGCCCGGATGTTGAGGTCCTTAAGGAGGACGGAGTAGTAGCCGGGCTCTGCAATCTCGTCGTCATGGGAGAAGCGCGCACGGTAGCCTTCGTCGGCGTGGTCGCGCAGGCCGGTGACAGTCTTGGCCGCACCTGTTCCGGGCATCACCAGGAAGTCCAGCAGGTCGCCGCAGCCGGTGCCGCTCAGGTGTGTGTGGCTGAAGCCGCTGATGGTTTTGTCGGCAATGTGGTAGCCCGAGCAATGGTCCCAGCCGCTCTTGTCCTCGCCGTCGTTAAAGGTGTCGGGGCTGAGCTGCACCATGCCGAACGGCACCGTAGCGCCGGGATAGGTGTGTCCGTGGCCTCCCGTGCCGATCTTGATCTTGACGTAGTCCGTTACGTCACCGTGCGTGGAGGAACCCGCGCCAGGAGCCAGAATCTGGGCTCCCACACCCTTCAATAAACCCATTGCTCCCGCAACCGCCGAAGCCCGGCGAAGAAATACACGTCTGCTAATCATTTCATTTGTCCTTGGATGTCTCTTTGTGGAGTGGACTACTGGAAGCTGCCAGCCCCATGGGCCGGACGGCGGCTTCCTCCATAAGCGAAGAAAGCGCCTGCAGGCTCTCTTGGTAAATGATAGTCGATGGAGCCGGCGGCTCTACTTGTCCCGCGCCACCACGAAATCCGGCACCCAAAGCAGGGCGCGCTTGAACTCGGAATCGGGCATGGGAGCCAGGGCTTTGCGGCTCTCCTCGGCATAGCGCTCGGCCACGGCCATGGCGTACTCCACCGAGCCGTTGCGGGTCAGAATCTCCAGAATCTGTTCGCGGCTGACGCGCTCGAAGCTGCGGTCGTCCAGGACTTTCTGAATGGTCTGGCGGTCGCGGGCCGTGCCGTGGTCGATGGAGTGAATCATCGACAGGGTCGCCTTGCCTTCGCGCAGATCGCTGGCCACGGGCTTGCCCAGAACCTCTTCAGTGGCCGTCAGATCCAGCACATCGTCCACAATCTGGAAAGCCAGTCCCACCGCCCGGCCATACTCGGCCAGAGCGTTTTCCTGCTCCTCGGAAGCCTCGGCCAGCACCGCGCCCAGGCGCATGGAAACCGCAAACAGGCAGGCGGTCTTGCGAAAGATCAGGTCGTAATACTCGGCCTCGGAGACGGCTTTGCCCAGCTTTTGAATCTGCAGCAGCTCACCCTCAACCATCTGCTGGGTCAAGCCGATCAGCAGGTCGAGCACGCGCAAGTTCTTCTCTTCCAGTGCCACGCGGAAGGCCTGCATGTAAAGCCAGTCGCCGGCCAGGACGCATTTCTCGTTGCCCCAGGTGGTGTTGGGCGAGGGACGGCCGCGGCGCAAGTCCGCCCCGTCAATGATGTCGTCGTGCACCAGGGTCGCGGTGTGGAGCATCTCCACCACGGTGCCCAGACGGATGGCACTGGGACCAAAGTAGCCCAGCATGTGCGCCGCCAGCAGCAGCAGGGATGGCCGGATGCGCTTGCCGCCGCCCTCGCGCAGGTACTCGGCGATCTCCGTAATGGTGCTTACGCCGGAGGCGGCGTCGCGGCCCAACTCCAGTTCGATGGCCGCGAGGTCGTCCCGCAGCAGATCGAAAATTTCCCTAGCCGTCGCTGTCGCCAATGTGCTCAAAGTTCTCCGGTTCTCAACTTGAATTCGTCCTGGTTGGCAGGACTTCGCGACGCCTGTCTATCAGATGCGCCAGCTCCAGCCGGGAATGCGCTCAATTCGAACGATAGTTGGTAAACTGCAGTTCCACGCCCAACTCTTTTGCCCGCAGCAAAGCAATAATCGCTTGCAGCTCGTCGCGGTCCTTGCTCGTTATTCTGACTGTATCGCCTTGGATCGAGGCTTGGGCCTTCTTTTTCGAGTCCTTCACCAGGCGCACAATTTCCTTGGCCTTTTCAATAGGAATGCCCTGCTGCAGGCTGATCTTCTGGCGCACGCTCTGGCCGGCGGCCGGCTCCAGCTTGCCATAGGTCAGGTTCTTGAGCGAGACGCCGCGCTTGACCAGCTTCTGCCCCAGAATCTCCTTGACCGCCTCCAGCTTGTATTCCCCGGCCGAGGCCAGTTGAATCTCCTTGTCGCCCTCGACCAGCGAGATTTCCGAGTGGGAATCCTTCAGGTCGAAGCGCTGGTGGATCTCCTTCAGCGCCTGGTCGATGGCGTTGCGGACCTCCTGGATCTCCACTTTGCTGACGATATCGAACGAATTTTCCTGGGCCATGGCTTTCTTTTCCTCGATGGACCGGGCATTTTGCGCCGGTCGAACTTTATCAGTTTCCCACGTCAGGGCTTGGATCAAACAGCCTGAAGAAGTTTTTCGTGGTGGCGGCAGCAATTTCTTCGGCGGATACGCCGAGTTGTCCGGCCAGAACCTGCGCCGTGTCACGCACCCAGGCCGGTTCATTTCGCTTGCCGCGGTTGGGCACGGGCGCCAGCCAGGGCGCGTCGGTCTCCACCAACACGCCGTCTAGCGGCAGCTTTCCGGCCACATCCCGGATCGGCTGGGCCTTGGGATAGGTAAGGTTTCCGGCGAACGAGAGCAGGAATCCAAGGTCCAGCGAGCGCCGCGCCTGTTCCCATTCGCCGCCAAAGCAGTGCATCACGCCGCCCAGCCCGGTGGGCTTCCACTGCTCCTCCAGAATCGGAAGAAGATCGTCCCAGGCGTCGGTGGTGCCATCCTTGGGACGGCAATGAATGAGAATCGGCCGCTTGCGCGCGGCGGCGATTTCCAGTTGGCGCATCAACCCCTCGCGCTGTACCGCGTGCTCCGCGCCTTCGTGGTAGTAGTCCAGCCCGATCTCGCCGCAGGCAATCACTTCCGGCTCGGCCAGCAAACTGTCCAACTTGGAGAGCACTGCGTCGTCCATCTCCGGCGTATTGTGCGGATAGACGCCGGCGCTGGCGTAGAGGCGCGGCAGGCCGGATCCACTCTCCGGATGGCTGTTGAACTGGCGGCAGACGGCGAGCGCCTGGTCCATTCCGCTGGCCTGCTCGCCGATACCGATGGAGAGCACCGTGCCCACACCGGCCTCCCAGGCGCGGCGCAGCATGGCCTCGCGGTCGTCGGTGTAGCGTTCGCTGTCAAGGTGCGCGTGGGAATCGATCAGCAAGGGCGCCTCAAAATGCTCTGCATGGGGAAAGTCTCTTCCTCGGTCTATTCAGTTTAATTTAATGGGATCGTTGGAGGATGCACCACGCGCAGCCCCAGGTGTTTTTCAAATGGTTCGAAGTCGTTGTCGTGGTGCAGTAACTGGTGCCCTTCTTCAATGCAGAAGGTAGCAATGAGGCAGTCGATCGTTTTGCGTACGGTGATTCCAAAACGCTGCAGAAGTCTGAAGTTCTGCGCTGCTGCCACAGCGAGATTCGCCGTTACCCCATCGAACACAGAAAAAGCCATCAACGCTTCGTGCGTCTCATGAAAGTGGCGATCGTAGCGGAATCCTTGCAAAACCTCGCAAAGAATCAGGCTTGTCAGCCCGATGTCCTCGTGACCGATCGAGCTTTCAAGCCAGGTGGTCTGGTCGCTCACCCTGTCGTTAAGGTAGTCAATCCAAACTGAAGAATCTACGATGACCATGCGGAGCGCTCTTTCTTCAATCTCTGCAATTGGACTAGGCTGCGGGCTCCTTGAGCTATGCCTTCTCAGAGTCCTCTTCCCAATTCATGAATCGCCCCTCACGCATGGCGTCGAGATCTCCTACCCATTGGACTTTGCCCCGAAGCTTCTTGATGCCTTCCTGCTTCTTCAATTCCACCACTTTGAGCAATGCCGCTTCTACCGCGGCCTTCTTTGTGGAAGCCCCTGTAGCCTTCATCGCTTGCCGCATCAACTTGTCGTCAATGTCGATATTGGTCCGCATACGCAGCGCCTCCCGATGTGTAAGGATAGCGCTGTTTAGGTGTATTGAGCAATCGGCGCCCACACACGGACCGCTTCGGCGAAACCAGAGTAGGTGTGTCTCGAAAACAAGGCTCTCAAGTCGACGTGACCACCAGGGAGCGGCGACCCTGCACAACCCTCGTCAGGACACATTGACTCTGGTTTCGCTCTAGACGCTCTACTTGAGCCGCGAGCCCAGCGGAACCTCTTCCAGGAATCCGGCCAGCACCGGCGCGCCGCCTTCAAGCGAAGCCGCCAGCAACATGCCGTTCGACTCCAGGCCGCGCATCTTGCGCGGTGCCAGGTTGGCCACGATCACGATTTTGCGCCCGATCAGCTTTTCCGGCTCGTAGTACTGGGCGATGCCGGCCAGAATCTGCCGCTTCTCGTAGCCCAGATCCACTTCCAGCCGCAGCAGCTTGTCGGCCTTGGGAATGCGCTCGGCCACCAGAATCTGTGCCACGCGCAACTCCACTTTGGTGAAGTCGTCGATAGTGATGTATTGCTTCTCTTCCACCACTTGGGGTGCGGCAGACCCCTGCGGTGCGGAGGCAGCGACGGGCGCGGCGACAGGCTTTTCGGCCGTCGCTGCGGGAGCCGATTCAGCCACCGTAACAGCGGCCGGCACCTTCGCCTCAACCGAAGGTGGAGTGACCGGCGGCTTTACGGAGAGTGCTTCCTGCTTGTGTGCAGGCGCCTGGAGCGATGCCGACGGCTCCGTTTTAATCTCGCCGTTGGTGGTAGCGACGGCTTCTACTGCGCTGCGGCTATTTTCTTCTTCAAGATTCTGCATACGGTCAACTGCGTCCTTTTCCGCGCGGGGAAAGAGCGGCGCGGGCGTTCCAAAAATGGTCCCGGCCCTCAATCCACCCCACGCGAGGTTGGTCAAAAACGATAGCTTGGCCGCGTCGGCGATCTCGCCCTGTCCGAGTTGCAGCCAGACCTTGGCGGCCGACTCCGGGAGGATGGGATACACCAGCGCGGTGATGATGCGGATGGCTTCAGCGGCGGTGGCCAGCACCCGCGCCTGAAGCGCCTTGTGCTCTTCTTCGGAGCGGCCTTCCGGCCGCTTCCACGGAGCATTGGCAGTCAGATAACCGTCGGTCTCCGCCACCAGGGTCCACAGGGCCTTCAGCGCTTCAGAGAAGTTCATCTCGTCGAACGCTGGGCCAAAAGCAGCAATGGCGTCCAGGGCCGACGCGCGCAGTGCGGTCTCCGCAGGAGTCTCCGCGCCCGCCTCCGGCAGCACGCCGCCAAAGTACTTGTGCACCATGTTGACCACGCGGCTCACCAGGTTGCCGTAGCCGTTGGCCAGGTCGCCGTTGTAGCGCTGCACCAGCGCATCGAAACTGAAACTGCCGTCCTGCCCAAAGGGAATCTCGCGCAGCAGGAAGTACCGCAGCGCATCCGCGCCCAGAATCGCCTGCACCGTGTCGGCGCGCACAATGTTCCCCCGCGACTTGGACATCTTGCCCTGCTCGAAGAGCAACCAGCCATTGGCCCTGACCGAACGCGGCAGCGGAATGCCCGCGGCCATCAGGAAAGCCGGCCAGTAAACACAATGGAAGCGGCTGATCTCCTTGCCGATCAGGTGCATGTCGGCCGGCCAGAACTTCTTGAACCTTTCCTGGTCGGCGGGATCGTCGGAGCCGTAGCCGAGCGCCGTGATGTAGTTCGCCAGCGCGTCCAGCCAGACGTAGATCACATGCTTTTCGTCGCCGGGAACCGGAATGCCCCAGGAAAAACTGGTGCGGCTCACCGACAAGTCTTTCAGTCCACCGCGCACAAACGAAATCACCTCGCGCCGCGTGGACTCCGGGCCCATGAAGCCGGGGTTGGCCTCGTAAAACTCCAGCAGCTTGCGCTCAAAGGCCGAAAGCTTGAAGAAGTAGTTCTCTTCGCTCACGGTCTCGGTAATGCGGCCGCAGTCCGGGCAGAGCGTTTCCGGAGGGCCGTCGACATAAAGCTCATCCGACACGCAATACTGGCCGGTATAGGACCCCTTGTAGATGAAGCCCTTGTCGCGCAGCGTGGCAAAAAGCTTTTGCGTGCCGCGCTTGTGACGCTCCTCGGTGGTGCGGATAAAGTCGTCGTAGCTCAGACCCAGCCGGTCCCACAGCCCGCGAAACTCGCCGGAAATGGCGGTGGCAAACTCCTGCGGGGTCCGTCCGGCCATCTCGGCCGAGCGCTCGATCTTCTGCCCGTGCTCGTCGGTTCCGGTCAAAAACCACGTCTCGATGCCCAGCGCACGCTTTCTCCGCGCAATGGCGTCGCAGACGATGGTCGAGTAGGCGTGGCCCAGGTGCGGACGCGCATTCACGTAATAAATGGGCGTCGTGAGATAGAAACGTGCTGAACTTTCAGTTGAATTGGTCATGGGCGGGGCGTTCGTTTGCACTCCGTCCCAGGAACGGATAAGAAGCGCAAAGGAATCTGCTACCTATTTTACGGCATCCTCATTGGCGGCGTGGCTGGCCGTGCCGCAGGCGCTCTTGTCGCCCGCATTCCACCCGGCCGCAAGCGCCCATCTGGTAGAATCACCCTTGAAAATCAAGGATTTTAGGGCGTTTCCAGAGACAATTCTCCTCGTTTTGAGCTCGTTCAGGGCCGCACTCATCTAGTATTTGCGTCCACTTGAGCAGTTAGGCTTCGAAGCAGGCATCTTCCGGAAGCGCCAACGAGGCCCCGACGTGTATTCGACATTACAAAAAAGGCTCGCCGCGCATCTGAGCACGGTATTGCTGGCGAAGTACGATCTGCAGCTTCCCAACATCCCCATGGAGATTCCGCCCGACCTGCGCTTTGGCGAGCTTTCCACGCCCATCGCTTACGAACTGGCTCGCAAACTGCGCAAGGCGCCGAAGATCATTGCGCAAGAAATTGTCGCAGCTCTCGGCACTCTGGAAGGCTTCGCGGGTTTTGAGGTCGCAGGCGCAGGCTACATCAACGCCCGCCTCGACCGCTCTGCCGGCATCCGTCTCACCGCCGCCACTGACGCCGGACCGCAGGCAGCCACAGGCATCTACGCCCTGGTCGAGCACACCAGCATCAATCCCAACAAGGCCGCGCACATCGGCCACCTGCGCAACGCGATCCTGGGCGACACCTTCGTCCGCCTGCTCAAGGCCGCCGGCCAAAAAGTGGCCGTGCAAAACTACATCGACAACACCGGCGTACAAGTGGCGGATGTGGTGGTCGGCTTCCTGCATCTGGAAGGAAAAACCGTCGCCGAAGTGCGGGCGCTGATCGCCGAATGCGAAGCCCGCACCGCCAACTCCACAGACAAGTCCGGCGCGTTCGATTACTACTGCTGGGATCTCTATGCCAAGACTTCGCAGTGGTACACGAGCGGAAGGGACGATGAGAATGCAGAGCGCAAGAAATTTCGCTACGCGACTTTGCACGAGCTAGAAGTTGGCGGCAATGAGACCTCCGAGATTGCCGAGCTGATTTCGACGGCGGTGCTTCGGCGTCACCTTGAGACCATGCTGCGCCTGGACATCGAGTACGATTTCCTGCCCCGCGAAAGCGAAATTCTGCACCTCAAATTCTGGGACGCGGCTTTCGAGCAGCTCAAGAAAACCGGCGTCCTCTACTTTGAGAACGAAGGCAAGAACAAGGGCTGCTGGGTGATGACGCGCCCTGGCGCGGACGTGGCCGAGGGCGATCTGAATGAAGACGCGAAAGTCATCGTCCGTTCCAACGGCACGGTAACTTATGTGGGTAAGGACATTGCCTATCACTTATGGAAGTTCGGCCTGCTGGGCAAGGACTTCGGCTACAAGCCTTTCTTCACGTATCCCGATCATGAGTGCTGGATTTCCACGGTAGACGGCATCGAGCCGCATCCTCACTTTGGCGGAGCGCAGGCGATTTACAACGTCATCGACGCGCGCCAGGCCGACCCGCAGGCCAATGTCATCCAGGCTCTGCGCGGCATGGGCCACACCGATCAGGCCGATCGCTATACGCACTTCAGCTACGAGATGGTCGCGCTGACGCCGCGCTGCGCCGTTGAGCTCGGCTACGACGTTTCCGCAGAAGACCTGGCTCGCCCCTATATCGAAGTCAGCGGGCGCAAGGGCTTCGGCGTCAAGGCCGACGACCTGATCGACAAGCTGATTGCCGCCACCCGCGCCGAAGTGGACGCGCGCCAGACCGGCCGCGACGAAGCCGAGCGCCAGCACATCGCCGAGCAGATCGCCATTGGCGCCTTGCGCTACTTCATGCTCAAGTACACGCGCAACTCGGTCATCGCCTTCGACTTCAAGGATGCGTTGAGTTTTGAGGGCGAGACCGGCCCCTACATTCAGTACGCCGTGGTGCGCGCGCGCAACATCTTCCGTAAGGCGGGTTCGACGCCCGAAGCGGAGCTAGCCAAGTTAGCGGACGCGCCGGTGGCAAGTTACCTAGCAGACGAGACCGCCGAAAACATCTGGGCGCTGTGGCTCAGGGCCGGACGGCGCACACTGGTGCTGGAGCAGGCCATCGCCTCCTCCGAGCCTGCAATTCTGGCCAAGCACGCCTTCCAGTTGGCGCAGGAGTTCAATAACTTCTATCATCGCCACAACATTCTGAAGGAAGAAGACTCGGCGCGGAAGACGTTCCTGTTGGCTACGGCTGCCGTAGCGCTGCGGGAGTTAATCCTGACGCTGAGTTGGCTCGGCATCGAGAGCCCGGAAGCGATGTAAGAACAGTAGCTAGCTGCTAGCTACTGCCCAAAAGACAAGAGCCCCATCCCTTTCACAAAGCAATGTGAACGGGATGGGGCTCTCATTTTTGCTGACCTCAGCCCCGAAAAGCTAGAGGCTAGAAGCTAACAGCTAGCAGCTTTTCTAGTAACTCCGCACCCACTCCAGGATCGACCTTACCCCCACGCCGCTCGGTCCTTTGGCGATGTAGGGCTTGGAGTCTTCCACCCAGGCCATGCCGGCGATGTCCAGGTGAATCCACGGCGTATCTTCCGCAAAGACCTTCAGGAATTCGGCCGCGGTAATTGCGCCGCCCCAGCGTCCGCCGGTATTCTTAATGTCGCCGATATCGCTCTTGATCATCTCGGCGTATTCCTCGCCCAAAGGCAACCGCCAAAACTTTTCTCCCGATGTGGCCAGCGCCGCGTCGAACTTGGCGTAGGTCGCATCGTCATTGGAGAAGGCGCCTGCGGAGACCATGCCCAGCGCCACCACACAAGCGCCGGTCAGGGTAGCCGCGTCGATCAGGTGCGTTGCGCCCAGTTGCTTCGCGTAGGTCAGTCCGTCGGCCAGCACCAACCGCCCCTCGGCGTCGGTGTTGATGATTTCGATGGTCTTGCCAGACATGGCGGTCTGCACGTCGCCAGGCTTCTGCGCCTTGCCGTCGGGCATGTTTTCCGTGGCGCAGACCACGGAGATGACGCGCACGCGCGGCTTGAGCAACGCGATGGCGCGCATGGCGCCGATCATCGCCGCACCGCCGGCCATGTCGTACTTCATCTTCTCCATGTTGTCGCCGGGCTTGAGCGAGATGCCGCCCGAGTCGAAGGTGATGCCCTTGCCCACCAGGCCCAGCACCGGCCCATCGGTGACGCCCTCCGGCTCATACCGCAGAACGATCAGCGCGGGCGGCTCCTCGGAGCCCTGCGCCACGCTCCAGAATGCGCCCATCTTCAGTTCATGGAGCTTTTCGGTGGAATACACATTCCACCCCAGGCCCACTTGCTGGGCCATCTCCGCGGCACGCTGGCCGAGAATCGTGGGAGTCAGCTTGTTGCCCGGCTCGTTGACCAGCGTGCGGGTAAAGTTCTGGCTCTCGCCGATAATTACGCCCTCGGCAAAGGCGGCTTCGAGAGCCTTCTTGTCCGTAGCGGCAGGAGCAGCCACGGTGAAGGATTCGACGCCCTGGTCCTTGCGGTCGCTGCGATAGGTGTCGGGGTCGAAGTCGCCCACAAATGCGCCCTCGACGGCCGCGCGTACGCTCGGTGCGGCAGCCAATTGCTCCGTCACGGGCAGCGCGAAGGCCACTTCGTGAATGCCGCGCGGCTTGGTGAAGCGGACGGCGACGCCGGCCGCGTTGCGCACGGCGACCACCGTTGCCTTGGCCTGTTTGCCCAGGCCCACCAGCAGCAGGCGCTTGGCCGCAAGACCCGCCGGAGCGTGCAGAAGTAGCGTCTCATTGGCGCCAGCCTTGAATTCTCCACTGGCCAGCACGGCTGCCGCGGCAGCCTGTACCGCCGCGTCGGCAGTCAGCAGCACTGGCGCCGGCTTGGCGTCGGGCGATTTTGAGGTTTGTGTGTCGGCGGCCAGAACGGCCAGCAGTTCAGTCTCGATTCCGGGGAGGGGAGCAAAAGACAATTGGGTCCGCATGGGGCCTATTATTTCACTGGGAGAAGCCAAAGGCGACCTGAACCGCGCCGGATGGAGCGGAATTTCAGGGCGAATCCTTAAAAAATGCGGACCCGCGCTTGACGTCTACCGGTCCGGGTCGATCTGTCCCTCAAGCCAACCGATCGCCTTTCTCAGCCACATGGGATCGACCGACGCATTAATATAGCGCTCGTGAAAATAGGTCCTCGATTCCCTCGCCCGACGCCTGTACTGCGCCGTCGTAGTGACCGAGTCGAGGATGATGCAACTGCGCAGCATTCCCGCCCTTTTGAAGAGCTGAATTCCATCAGATATCTCCTCTCGGGTCTCCAGATCGAGTTCGTCGAGTCGCAGATTGCGCATGTCGATGAGCACGCCGAAAGACGAAGGGGCCCCCACAAGTGCCCTGATCGCCTCCTGACGCCACTGCTTCATCTCGTCGACGCAAAGGGCGCCTCCAAACGTGATGCCGAACCCGAAACTCTCTTTGGTTGTCCTGTACATATTGTTCCGCCTACTTCCAGAAGTTTATCAAAACCAGTACATCGGCTACATCGACAGGAAATTTCAGAATGAAAGCGCCGGAGCCCGCACGGATGAGTTTGACCTCCGCCGCGCTCAGGACTCCGCCGGCATGGAATTCACTCCGTAGATCCGTAGAAAGCGGTGTATCTGGCGGCGCGAAGAAGCTCGGACTCTCGCTGCGCGTGGCACCGGCTCGCAATCCTTTCTTGAACTGGCCTGGATTGTTACTGAGTCAGCTCCAAGTTTTATTTTTATTTGGCTTTAGTTACAGCTACTTAGCTGGTTGAATGTATAAAAACGCACAGACATACTTCAGCGTGCGATTTCCAATTGGCCGGCATGTTAATTGTTCTTTCTCAATCGAGTTTTCCGTGAATCCGATCCAGTCTTGATGTTTCGTATGTATGATGGAAGTCAAAGTCTGACTGAACGGCTTTGAACCGGCAAACACGCCGCTAGCGAAGACGCTCATACCATCGACCCCACTCGCCCAAGCGACTCACCCGCACGAGGAAAGGTTGATCTGTTGAGTGTCCATCTTGTGAATCCCAGCGACAATTCTTTTGGCACGGCCGTGATTACGCCGAGATGGCTGTTCGTTCTGGCCGCGGCAACGCCCCAGGCGGCGGGCGATCCCATCCTCATCGATGAGTCGTTGGAACCGATCAAACCGGAGTCCATCGCGCCCGGAGACATCGTAGGCATCAGTGTCCACACCGGCAATGCACTGCGCGGATATGCAGTGGGCCGCATGGCGCGCGAGCGCGGCGCCTGGGTTGTCTATGGCGGCATTCACGCCACTTTGTTTCCGGAAGAAGCCCTGGGCCTCGGCAAGGCGCACGCCGTGGTGAAGGGCGATGGGGACGTCGCGTGGGGCAAGGCCGTGATGGATTGCATCGCCGGCGCGCCCAAGCCGATCTACGAGGGCGGACGGATCGACGGCGGAGAGTTCTTGGCTGCACGCTGGGACCTGATGCGGCCCGACAAATACATGTGGGCCTCGGTGCAGACCATTCGCGGATGCCCCAAGCATTGCTCCTTTTGCAGCGTCTGGCGTACCGACGGGCAGAAGCCCCGGCAGCGCCACTACCGCAGCGTGATCGACGAGATTGTCAACCTGCGGCGGATAGGTTTCCGCTACATCGCTTTGGCCGACGATAACTTTTATCCGGTCACATTGACCGATCTCCGCCTGGCCCGCGAACAGAACAACACCGCCAAACTTGCGGAACTCACAGCCATTCGCCAGGAACGCTTCCAACTGATGGAAGAGATGGCCAAGCTACCCAAGGATATGGTGTTTTTCACCCAGATGACGATGGAAGCGGGCGAGGATGGAAGTTATCTGGACGCCATGCGCAAAGCAAACATCAAGGGCGCCCTGGTAGGTGTCGAGGCTGTAACTCCCGAAGGATTGAAAGCTGTCTTCAAGGATTGGAATTACTCCGGAGAGGCGCTGGCAAAGCAGTTACAAACATTCAAGCAGCATGGCGTTCATGTGCTTGGCTCGTTCATCTTCGGCCTGCCCACCGACAAGCCCGCCACCTTCGACGCAACGGTGGAGATGGCGATCAAAGCGGGCGTGACCTTCGCCCAATTCGTGATGATGACGCCGTTTCCCGGGACCGTGGACTTCACGCGCTGGGAAAAGGAGCAGGCCGCGGATCCCACCATGGTGGGCGACGTGCCCATCACGCGCTACTGGCTGATTCCGACCGAAGTTCGCCCCAAGATGTTCACGCCGCATCCCACCATGAGTTCGGATGAGATTCGTGAGCGCACGCAAAAAGTCTGGGACAGGTTCTACGACTGGAGCGCCATCTGGGAGCGGTCGTCCTGCACGCCCAACCTGCGCGCCCGGCTCGCCTTTGTCTTTCTTTCCAAGCTTTACCGGCAGATGTATGCGGGAACGGGTATTTCGACCGATAGCGCACGCCGCAAGAAGTCGAAAAACTGGGCGCGGTGGACATCCAGGCAATGCAAGAGGCTGTTCCAGGCCAAGCCCATGCCGGAGCTGAGAGCTCCGGTTTGGGAGAAGGCATTTTCCACTTCGTCCCTGCTTCAACCAGCGTTCCTGGGCAGCGAAGGCGAGTCGAATACGGGTCCGTTCGTCGTCATTCCCAAAAAGTAAAGCTGTTACCAAAGCGGGAAGAAAGAGGGGCAGTGCGCAATTCCCGCGCACTGCCCCTCTTTCTTGAAATCCAGCGATTCTCTACCGTCCGTTGCGGTTTTTACTGGCGTTGACGGCGGCGCGGGCTTCGCGATCGGCTTCCCGCCGCTTCTCCGTCTCCCGCTTGTCCCAGTCCTGCTTGCCCTTGGCAACGGCCAGCTCGCACTTGACCCGGCCATTGCGGAAGTAAAGCCGGGTGGGAATGAGCGTGTGGCCCTTGATCTGCGTCTTGGAGAGTAGCTTGCGAACTTCTTCGCGATGCAGCAGCAGTTTGCGCGTCCGGGTTTCGTCGTGATTGGCCAGGTTGCCGTGGGAGTAAGGACCGATATGCACGTTGAGCAGAAACGCCTCGCCGTCCTTGATCAGGCCGTAGGCGTCCTTGAGATTGGCCTTGCCCTCGCGGATGGACTTGACCTCCGTCCCGCGCAGGGCCACGCCGGCCTCGACTTTATCCAGCAAAAAGTAGTTATGGCTGGCCATGCGATTGAGCGCGGCGTCCCGCTCGCCGGAGGCCACAGGATCGCGGGGCCGTACCGGTTTCTGGGGGCCGGTGGGAACCGGCTGAACGATGACGTGGCTGGTTTGGCGTGCCATCGGGAAGCATCCTCGAACTTTCATCGTAGCATTGTGATGGGTTCAGCCTTGGCCGAGGCCTTGGATTCCGAAGAGGGAACGAGCCGTTTCGCGGCGGGAATTGATGCCCGTTTCGCCTCACTGCACCCAGCCCGGGAATCGGCCTTCCGGCCCCACTCGGCTTTTGGTTCAGAACTTTAGCGCAGCTTTGATAAGATGAGGCATTGTTGAATGGGCATTTTCGCCAATCGGAATTCTGTAAGTAACTGCGTCAAGAATTGCGTCCTGGGCAGCCAAGGCAGCCCGCAAACGCCCATCCTCAAGGATGGGCGGGCGAAGACGCAGGGGAGTTCGATGAACCGCCGCGCTTTTGCTTCGGCCACCTCCGGATACGTCCTGTCGCGAGCCGCTTTCTGGATTGCGCTTGTTGCCGTGCTGGCCGTTTTTGGCCTGACCGCCGTTTCCCATGGCGCCGAGTCCGCCAAGTCCTATTTCAAGCGGGGCCAGAGCGCCGAGGCGCGCGAGGACTACGACACCGCCTTCGACAACTATCAGAAGGCCTACAACAAGCAGCCCGCGGACCTCGAGTACCGCACCGCGCTTACACGGGTGCGGATTTCCGCCTCTGCACAGCACATGACCAAGGGCCGCAAGCTGCTCGGGGCCGGCGACGAACAGGGTGCGTTGGGCGAGTTCCTGCACGCCGCAGAGATCGATCCCGGCAACGAGTCCGCCCAGCAGGAAATTTCCAAAGTCCGGCAAAAGCACGGCGAATCGACACCACACACCGATGCTGGTCTGCCTGAAATGCAGAGCTCGGCCGAGGGGCTCGAGACCATGGGTGCGCCGGCCACGCTCAGGCCCGTCTCCAATGAGGCCTTGACCCTGCACATGACGGAAGACGCCAAGACCATCTATCAGGCCATCGGCAGAGAGGCCGGCGTCAATATTCTCTTTGACCCCGATTACACCTCCAAGCGCGTCCAGGTGGACCTGAACAATGTGTCGCTGCTGGACGCGCTGCGCATTGTGGGCACCCTGTCCAACACCTTCTGGCGGCCCGTCACCGACAACACGATCTTCGTGGCCCAGAACTCCACAGCCAAACGCCGCGAGCTCGAAGAGCAGGCCGTCGAGACCTTTTACCTGAGCAATGCGTGGCAGCCGAACGACCTGACCGACGTGCAAACCGCGCTGCGCAACGTGATGCCCAACGCCAAGGCCTACGCCGTTGCCAGCCAAAACGCCATTGTCATGCGGGGCACGCCCGATGAATTGCTGCTGGCGCAAAAGCTGGTCAACGATCTGGATAAGGCGCGCCCCGAAGTGATTGTCGACATCGGGGTTCTGGAAGTCAGCAAAAACTGGGAGCGCACGCTGGGTGTTTCGTGGCCCAGCAGCGTGGGTGTTGCGCTGCAGCCGCCCACGTCCACCACCTCCTCCACGTCCACTTCGACCACGACCGGAACCACGACGTCGACCAACCCCACGCTCTACGATCTGTCCCACCTGAAGGCTTCGGATTTTGCCGTGACGGTCGGCTCTGCCACCCTCAACCTGCTGCTGACCGACGCGAACACCAAGGTGCTGCAGAATCCCCGCATCCGGGCCACCGACCAGCAGAAGGCGACCATGAAGATCGGCTCCAAGATCCCGATCGCCACCGGTTCTTACCAGACCGGCGCGGCCACCGCGGTGGTCAGTTCGCTGGTGAATACGCAGTTCACGTACACCGACGTGGGCGTAAATATCGAAATGACGCCGACCGTCCACTTTGACCACGATGTGACCTTGAAGGTCAAAATCGAGGTCACGTCGCAGACCGGCCAAGTGACCATCAGCGGCGTGACCGAGCCCATCATCTCGCAACGTGTGGTGGATCAGGTGATCCGCTTGCGCGAGGGCGAAGCCAGCATTCTGGGCGGTATTCAGGACAAAGAGGAAGACCAAAGCTGGACCGGCATTCCGGGCTTGAGCTCCATTCCCATCATCAAGTACCTCTTCGGCTCCAAGGATCGCAAAATTGTCGACGACGAACTGGTCTTCGTGGTGGTGCCGCACATCGTCCGTTCGCAAACGCTGGATTCGGTGAATGTGCGCAGCATCGACACAGGCATCGGCCAGTCGATCGAAATCCGCCACGTTCCAGGCGCAGGCGCGGGCACAACGCCAGCTCCGGCCACTGCCCCGGCCACTGCCCCGGCGCCTCCGGCAGCCAACGCACGGCCCGCCATCGGCACTGTCCCTGGCCAGAGCGCGGAGGCGGCCGCCTCGGCGGCGATTGCCCAGTTGCGCCAGCCCCCCGCGACCGCTCCTCTCCCCGTTCCGCCCAAACCGGCGGCGGCGACTGGTCCCGTCAGCTTTGCTCTCGTCGCCCACCCCGGTCCGGTAGCCGCAGGCGCCACCTTCCAGGTTCCCGTCACGGTCATCGGCGGAGCGGACATCGTTTCGGTCCCCTTGCAGATTCAGTACGACCCCGCCAAGCTGTCGCTGGTCAACGTGGACAACGGTGATTATCTGGGCCGGGACGGCCAGGCCGTCGCGCTGGTCCACCGTGACGACGGCCCCGGCTCCATCAACATCAACGCCTCGCGTCCGCCGGGAGCGGCCGGGGTGAGCGGTGCAGGCGTGGTCTGCGTCCTCAGCTTCCAGGCCAAGGCCGCCGGCGAGTCCGTTGTCTCCATCACTCGCCCGGGGGCCATCAACAGCAATCAGCAGCAGGTGCCGGCCCAGGGGTCGCAGGTCAGCATCCAGGTGCAGTAAGACGATGGGGCCCAATTCCATGAGAGCCGACCTGCCAATTCGGAGCAAGCGCGACGGGGAGCGAGGTCTCACCCTTGTCGAGTTGATTGTCACGGTGACCATTCTGGCCATCCTGGCTTCGGCGGCTCTCCCGATTGCGCGGTTCAAGGTCAAACGGGAAAAGGAGCGCGAGCTGCGGCGCGACCTGTGGGAGATGCGCGACGCCATTGACCGTTACAAGGACGCGGCCGACAAGGGCGCCTTCCAGATCAAGCTCGATAGCCAGGGCTATCCGCCCGACCTGGACAAGTTGGTGACTGGCGAGGAAGTGCAGGGAAAGAAGCTGAGATTCCTGCGCAAGATTCCCGTGGATCCGATGACCGGCAGGGCCGAGTGGGGCATGCGCTCCATGCAGGACGATCCAAAATCGGACTCCTTCGGCGGCCAAAACATCTTTGATGTCTACACCAAGTCCACGGGCACGGCCCTGGACGGCACCAAGTATTCGGACTGGTAAGTGGCTCGAGGGCTGCCGCGCGATCGGGGAGTTTGCGTACTCCGCCAACTCCGCTCGCCACGTTAACTCGGCCAACTCCGCTCAAAGAGGATGCAGTGAGTAACAGACGCAATCAAGACGCGGGCTTCACACTGATCGAGCTGATGATCGTCATGGCCATCATCGGCGTGCTCGCCGTGGTCGCCATTCCCAGCTTTGTGGGCGCCATCAAGCAGGCCCGCGAAGCTGTGCTCAAGGAAGATCTGCACGTGCTGCGGGCGGCCATCGACTCCTACACCATGGACAAGCAGAAGGCGCCCCAGTCGCTCGACGACCTGGTGCAGGAGGGCTACCTCAAGGAGGTGCCTGTGGACCCCATGACCCGCGCCAAGGACTCCTGGGTCACCGACACCAGCGACTCCATGCACTCTCTGGACCAGACCGAGCCCGGCATCGACGACATCCATTCCGGATCGCAGGAGCTGGGCTCCGACGGCCAGCCCTACTCCAGTTGGTAGCTCGCCCCCACGCATGATGCACTGCCCCGACCGAGCACCGGACTCCATCGAGCGTGAACTCGCCGCGGTCTACCGGCTCTACGCCGCGCTTGCCGAGCGCATGGACCCCGCAACCGGCCTGGGCGGCAAGCTGCTCTTTGCCGGCGAACTGGACGCTGCCGGCTACCGCCTGGTCCGCGCCGCCAATATCGCCGGAGCCGCCACCCTGGCGGCCGCCGCGGATACGACACTGCAAAGGCTGGCCATCCGCGAGGGCGTCATCGACTTCCTGGTGACTTCGCTCGACGAAGCCCTGCGCATTTTGAAAAACGAGATTCGCAAGCGCCAGACCGTGGCCGTCGGCGTCGCCCTGGCCCCGGAAACGGTTCTGCGCCAGATGGACGAACGCGGCGTTCTGCCCGACCTGCTTCCTCCGGCCTCTTCGCCTGCGCCGGACGCGCTGGAGTTTGCACGGTTTCTGGCTGCAGGCGCACAGCGCGTGGAAGCGCAATCCATGCCGCAGGACAGGACTTTTTTTTTCGTGTCAGATCCTTCCGGATTTCCGCTGGGCCTTGACAAGGTCGCCGGGCTGCTCGCCGAAGAGCTGGCGCCCGAGGACCATCTGAACCAGCGCTGGCTGCGCCTCTCGCCACGCTACCTGAGACCGGATGCGCGGCGGATTCGCTCCTTCGAATGCAGTCAGGAGACCGCCCTAAAACTGCAGGATCGAGTGTGTGAGGCGTTGCGCCAGGCGGTACAGCGGAAAACGGACTGACCTTCAGCCTTATGCGCCGCTCGCGCCCTCGATCCGTGCCCAGAGTTCCTTCAAGCCGTACCCCGTCTTGGCCGAAACCGGCAGAACATCGTCCAGTTCCAGACCTTTCTTCAGGGCCAGAAGATTCCGGGTGCGCTCATTGCCGCTGAGCCGGTCGATCTTGGTGGCCACCACCGCAAAGTCCCGGCCTGCCGATCTCAACCAGTCGATCAACTGGCGGTCGCTCTCCTGCGGCGGCACATTCGAGTCCACCAGGCAGACGCACAGCCTCAGCGTCGAACGAATGGCCAGGTACGGCTCGATGAACTCCGGCCAGCCCTCTGAAATCGACTTGGAAATCTTGGCGTAGCCGTAGCCCGGCAGATCGGCAAAAACCAGTTTGTTCCGCCGGCTCTGGTCCAGCAATGCGAAAAAGTTGATGGCCCGCGTGCGCCCAGGAGTCGAGGAGACTTTGGCTGTCTTTTCGCCCGCAAGCGTGTTCAGCAGGCTCGATTTGCCCACATTGGAGCGGCCCAGAAAGGCAATCTCCGGCACATCCAGCGCGGGAAACTGCGCCGCCGCCATGGCCGAAAGCAAGAATTGTGTCGTATAGCGCATAGGTTTTTTGAGCGGGTCAGCCAGTCAGCAAATCAGCCAGAAAGCAAGTCAGCAAATCAGCAAAAGCACGGGCAAAGCCATCTATCTTGAGGATACAGGAGCGGACCATGCCGCGCCGCTCCGCTCCAACTTCGCCAACCGCGCGAATTCCGCCCCTGCTGCCTGACTCCAACTATTCATCGCTTGCCGCAAATTTCGCGATTGCGAGCCCATTTTGCCCTGTGCTAATCCTTAATTGGTTTTCGGGAGGCTGTGCGGCAAAGCTGCGCAGCGCTACAGCGAAACCAGAGTAGATGTACCCCGAAGGCGAGGCGCTCAAGTCGACGCGACCATCAGGGAGCGGCGACCCTGCAAAATCCTCGATAGGGCACCGTTACTCTGGTTTCGCTCTTGCTTCCGGGCCTCAAGGAGGAACGATCGCAATGAGCAAGAGCGGATTCTTGACCTTAATGCTGGCGCTGGGCGTGAGTTTGCCGGGATACGCACAGGCCTATGGCGGCGGCATGGATATGTCGGCGGCGTGCAAGCAGCTTCCCACCCACGCTCAATTGAAGTCGGCGCTCACAGCCGCGCGCTCGCAGTCGAACGGCGGTTTCAACCTGGACATGTGGGGCACTGTCGTGAATCGCGACGGCGTGGTCTGCGCGGTGGCTTTCACAGGCTCCAATCGGGGCGCACAGTGGCCGGGCAGCCGCGCGATCTCGGCGCAGAAAGCAAACACTGCAAACGCCTTCAGCCTGCCGCAACTGGCTCTCTCCACGGCGAATCTCTATAGCGCGGTGCAGCCGGGAGGCAGCCTTTTCGGCCTTCAGGCCAGCAACCCCGTGGACACCTTCGTCGCCTACGGGGGCAATCCCGGCAACTACGGACAGGCCAACGATCCGATGGTCGGCGGGCGCATCGGAGGTGTGAACGTCTTCGGCGGCGGGCTGGCGCTCTACAACGCGCAAGGCCAGCTGATCGGCGCCATCGGCGTCAGCGGCGACTCCTCCTGCGCGGATCACAACATCGCGTGGCGCACGCGGCACACGCTCAATCTGGACTTTGTACCCGCCGGGGTGAGCGGCGACGCGACGCATCCCGACAATATCGTCTACGACATTACCAACCCGACGGGCTTTCCCATCGGCGTCAGCGCCGGCGGCTGGGGCCATCCGGCTTGCAGCCCCACTGCCACCACCATCGCCGGAGAGTTGCCGGCGGTGCAGTAACTCACCCAACCAACAAAGAGAAGTACAGGGCGCCCCAAGACTCGCTTTTGAGTCGGGAACCGCCTTGCAACGAAAGTGTTTCCCAGGGAACATCTACGACGTTCCCTGGGAAACCTGCGGTACAGGACGAGACACTCTTGCCTGACCGATGTGGCTGATCGCCGCAGGAACGAGTAACGCCGGCCTCCCGGCCGGCTGTAGCGTGGACCTTCCGGTCCACGCTGTTACGCCACTCCAGCAGGAGAATTGCTCCAAGTAATACGGGCTGGCCTCACCAATTCCCTCATGAAGACGCCGCTATGTGGCAGTCTCCGCGAGCGCGGGTTGCGCCAGATCCTTCTCGATCCGCGGCAGCCGCAACCCCAGCGTCACGCCGCGCAGCACCATGAAGCAGCAAAACGCGCACCACAGTCCGTTGTTCCCCGTCACCCGTTCCAGCACCAAAGCCAACACCAGGAACCCGGCCAGCGACAGCAACATCGAATCTCTCAGCTCCCGCGCACGTGTGGCTCCAATAAACACTCCATCCAGTTGGAACCCGGCCACTGAAACCACCGGCAGCGCCACCGCCCAGGGCAGATAGCGCAGCGCCAGTTCCCGCACCGCCGCCTGATTGGTAAACAGACCCACCAGTTCCCTGCCGAAGCCCAGGTAAACCAGCGAAATCAGCGCCGCCACCGCGAAGGCCAGCACCGTCGAGGCGCGCAAAATGCCCCGGTAGTCCGCCAGCCTCCTGCCGCCCACCGCCTCGCCCACCAGCGCCTCGGTGGCGTTGGCAAACCCGTCCAGCCCGTAGGAAGCGATGCCATGCAGGTTCAAGAGCACCGCGTTGGCGGCCAGCGTGGCGTCGCCCGCTCTGGCTCCTGAGCGCGTAAACCAGGCGTACGCCGCCACCAGTCCCAGCGTGCGCAGAAAAATGTCGCGGTTCAGCGCGAAAAGATGCCGCAGGCTCGGCCCATCGGCCAGCTCTCGCCAATGAACGTGCCCCGTGGGAACTGCGCTCCCTTTCGCCTGCGTCCAGCGCAGAACGATCAGCCCCAGCAGCAGCCCGCTCCAGTCCGCAGCCAGAGTCGCGGTCGCGATCCCCGCCACGCCCCAGTGCAGCCGCATCACCAATTGCAGCGCCACAGCCACATTCACCACGTTGATGGCCGCCTGCACTCCCAGGGCCGTCCGCGCCCTTTGCCGTCCCAGCAGCGAGCCCAGAATCACGTAGTTCGCCAGCGCCGCCGGGGCCGACCAGATTCGGATCTGGCAATAAAGCAGCGCATTCCGGTGCACCTCGGCGCTCGCACCCAGCAGCCCCAGCGCAATCGAAATCAGCGGGCCCTGCAACACCAGAATCGCCGCGCCAATCGCCGCAGCCGTCAATAATCCGCGAAGAAAGCGCAACCTCAGCGCCCGGCCGTCCCGCGCCCCATAGGCCTGCGCCACCAGCCCCGTCGTGCCCATGCGCAAAAAGCCAAAAGTCCAGAAGACGGCATTGAAAAAGATGCCGCCCATGGCCACGCCGCCCAGCGCCGCAGCTCCCGGCAAGTGGCCGGAGAGAACCGTGTCCACCGTGGAGAGCAACGGCTGGGTCAAATTGGAAAGGATCAGCGGAACGGCCAGCAGAAAAACCCGCCGGTACCAATGGGCCATGGCCTTGATTGTAGCGGGAGGACGCACCGGGTCGATTCAGGGAGCGTTCGAGAACCGGCGTTGCTGAGATCCGTCCGATGAGGCACTCCGCTCCCGATCTTCGGCAAATTTCCAGGAAATCGGGACGGTCAGCAAAGGGTATAGAATTCCTCGCAGGCTGAGCTTCCGCTGCGAAGCGTTGCTCCAAATGTGAGGATTAGCACGGTTCTCCCAGCGGAAGTGTGTCGGCGAGAATTTGCGCGCATCCGTGCAGAGGAGTCACATTGCAGATGAACACGCATTCCAGGAAGCTGCCCAGAGCAGCATTCCTCAAGAATCTTGCGGTCGGCTGGCTTTGGACCTCGCTCCTGATCCCGTACGCCTCCCTTGCTGGCGCCCAGACCGCGCAAAAGCCCCAACCGTCGCTTCCCTCAGAAGCAACCGAACAGGCGCCAAGCCTGAGCACGACCGTTGACGAGGTTTCGCTGGACCTGGCCGTTCACGATCGATCGCACAACGCCATTCTCGACCTCAAGCCGGAGCAGATCGCGGTCACCGACGACGGCGCGCCGGTGAAGCTGACCGGGTTTCGCCTGATCAGCGGTGAGGCGGCCGCCAACCGGCCCCAGATGATCACGCTGCTCTTCGACACCTTCCGTGGGCCGACGGCAAAGAGCACGCGGAACATTGCCGAAAAGATTCTCGCGCTGCTTCCAGGTAAAGGCCCTTCGTTTGCCGTTCTCGACTTTGGCGGGCGCCTGCGCCTGATTCAGGGCTTCACCGACGATCGCAACGCGGTGACGGACGCCATCCATCTGGTGACCGAAAGTGAGGCCATCGCCCTCACCTCTACCCTGTCGCTGGCCGTCAACATCGTGCACGACGAGAAAGCGGATGACGCGAGAGTCAAGGCTGCAGCCGGATCGGAAAAGAATCTCATCGCCATCGCCCAGACGGGCGTCGATCTCTCCGGCCGGGCCGTGGAAATGAAGCAACGGCTCCGGGCGCAGACGCTCCTGGCCGCGCTCCAGGATACGCAGGCCATTGCGGCGGCTCAGCACACGCAGCTGAACCTGGCCGGATTGCTCGCCCTGGTGAAATCGCAGCAGCACATCGGGGACCGCAAGACGCTGATCTATTTCACCCAGAACCAGCAGTTGGATGCAGCCGCCAAGCAGATGCTGAAGACCATCGCCGAGGAGGCAACCCGCGCGGATGTAGGCCTCTATGTCGTCGATATGGATGCCGTAGGCAATTCAACGCAGTATCAGGAAGCCAATGCCCTGCTTAACGGGCAGCCCCCCTTTAATCCCGCCAAGATTTCCACCTCTCCGTACACCACGGTGATACCGATGCAGCAGGAGGCTGGAACACCCATTCAGGGCGATCCCTCCATGTCCGGTCCCGTATGGGGTCCGCGGCAGGATATCCAGGTGCTCACCGACTTCGCCCGCAGCAGCGGCGAAGACCGGAGCAACCCGTTTAATGACACCAGGAACCCGATGGCGGGTTTGGCAAAGGCCACCGGCGGCGCGTATATCGATGCTCTGGCCAATACCAGAAAGCCGCTCGAACAGATGGCTCAGGATTTGACCACCTACTATCAGGCTTCCTATATTCCGCCCTTCAAGGAATACGACGGAAAATTCCGCACCATTGCCGTCAAGCCGCTGCGGGCCAGTCTGGACATTCAAACCAGGACAGGTTACTTTGCGCTGGCTCCCGGAGCGGAGGCGGGAATCCGGCCCTTTGAGGCGCCGCTTCTCAAGGCCCTCGCCGCGCCCGAGTTGCCCTCGGAGATCAACTTTCACGCGACGGTTCTCCGCTTTGGCGACCTGCCCGACGGGAACACCAATACTCTTGCGGTGGAAGTTCCGCTCTCCGCACTGCAAACAAAAGTCGAGGTCCCCGGCAATCCGCCTTCAGCCCACGTTTCCATCGTGGCGCAGATCAAGGATCCAGGCGGCGTAGTCGTTGAACACTACGCGGAAGACATTCTCAACCGTGGCGTCCGGGAAGAGTTGGACCGCGACCGCTCCGCATCCATCTCCCTCGCCCGTCACTTCATCACCGCTCCGGGCAAGTACACCATGGAGGTTGCCGTCCTTGACCAGAACAGCGGAAAAGCCGGCGTCGCGCGCTCCAGTTTCGAGATTCCGGACCTTTCCAGCGCCATTTCACTCAGCGATATGGTCGTCGTGCGCAAAATGGAGCAGGCCCATGGAGAGGACGAGGATCCGTTTGAGCCTCTTCGCTATGAGCATCAGAGAGTCACCCCCAACCTCACGGCAGAGTTGCCGGCCAATGCCAAAGATGTATCCCTGTTTTTCCTCTTGCATCCCGATCCCGCCCTGAAGGATGCGACAACGCTGGAGATGGAGGTCGTCCACAACGGCAAGGCGGGCCGGCGCACGCCGCTCCTGCAAACCGATGGCGTGCACACGGCGATTCCTTATCTGGCCAGCCTGGGGTCCGGTGCGCTCTCGCCCGGCACATATGAAGTGAGGGCCTACCTCAGCCAGGGCGGAAAGACCACCACGCAGTCGGCAACCTTCAGCGTGCCCGGAACCCCGGGCGCTCAAGCCGCCGATGCGCCAGGGTTGGGAATTGCCGGCGCCGTCATCGGCCTGGAGGAAGGAAAATCAGCCCCCGGAGCCATTCCCCACGCCGAGGGCCAGCTGGCCATCAAGCCGCTCCCGAGCGCCGTTCCCGCTCTTTCCAAGGACGAAGCGCATCTGCTCATCGAGAGTGCCAGGCAACATGCTCTCGACTACAACGAGTTGCTCCCCAATCTCACTTGCACTGAAGTCACCAATCGCTCTGTCGACCTGAACGGAGACGGAAAATGGAGATTGAGAGACACCTTCGTTGAATCGCTGCGCTACCGCGAAAAGAACGAGGCGCGCACCATGCTGGAAGTGAACGGCATTGCCAGCACCGCGGCCCGCGAGGCCATGAAGGGCTCGCTCAGTGCCGGCGAGTTCGGCGGCGTTCTCCAGGCCGTCTTTCGGGATGCGTCCAAAGCCGATTTCCAGTGGAAGGAAACCGCGGCGTTGAAGGACGGGACGGTTCAGGTCTACGACTATCGCGTCGACCGCGACAACTCCGTTTTCTCGGTGACGGCATCGAACGGCAAGCAACTCCTGGTCGGTTTCCATGGCCAGGTCTTCGTCGACAGCGCCGCCCGGCGAGCCCGCCGCATCACGCTGATTGCCGACGATCTGCCGCCGGATTTCCCCACCCACGCCACTTCCATCGGCGTGGACTACGACTATGTCCCGATCAATGGCCTCAAATACCTACTGCCGGTCAGCGCCGAACTGCAATTGAAGCAGGGACAACGCCAGATCGTGATGAACACCATGGAGTTCAAAGACTACGAGCGCTTGACTTCAAGGTAAAAATCCGCCAACACGCCCCGCCGAAACAGCGTCGCTGGCTCCCGGGAGCCAGCGACCGAAAAATCAGGCAGCGATTTTTGCCTTCGGACAGCCAACTCCGAGGGCCAAAGGCGAATCCCCTCTACATGAGAACAAAACGGCAGCTATCGGCATTCTTTCTGGGAGCCGCTCTGATCTGTGGGCCAGCTTCTGGATGGAGTCAACCGTCCTCCCCGAGCCAGGACAGCGGCGCAAAACAGGATATGAAGGACGCGGGGCACGAATCGAAAGACGCGGCCAAGGACGCGGGGCACAGCGTAAAGCAAGGAACCAAAAAGGCTTACCACGCGACCAAACACGGCACCAAGAAGGCCTGGCACAAGACCAAGGACACCACAACCGGCGCGGCAGAAGGGGCCAAGGAAGGCGCAAAGAAGCCGGAGTGACGCCTCTCTGCATGCGCCCGCCGCGGGAAGTAACGCCTCCTGGCCGGCTGTAGCGTGGGCCTCCCGGCCCACGCCCCCTTTCCACCAATGGGGAGAGATGCTTTCAAGCCGAATCTCGCCGCCCAAAACAACACCGCTCGAGTTGATTTCCCTCTTCCTATTGACAATCTAGTGGAAAGGTTCGATCATTCCACTTGACGGTCGATAGGAGACCCCGTATGCCCAGCAAACCCGGCGACCTTGTTCAGGGAACGCTCGAAATGCTCGTTCTGAAAACCCTCGCGCTCGAACCCATGCACGGGTTCGGCGTCGCCCTGCGCATCGAGCAGATCAGCAAAGGCGTCTTCCGCGTGAACCCCGGCTCCCTGTTTCCCGCCCTGAACCGCCTGGAGCGCGCCGGCCGCATCCAGGGCGAGTGGAGGTCCACGGAGAACAACCGCCGCGCGCGGTACTACCTCCTGACCGACAGCGGCCACGATGCCCTCAAGGAAGAAACCCGCGAATGGGGCCGGCAGATCGCCGCTATCGCCAGCATTCTGGAAGCCTGAGGAGAGCACGCCATGATCTTTCTGCATAGATTTCTAGCTGGACTCAAAGCGCTCTTCCACAAGGACCGCCGAAGCCTGGAGATGGACGAAGAGCTGCGCGGCTTTCTCGACGCCGCAACACAGAACCGCATGCGCGACGGCATCAGTTATGACGAGGCCCTGCACGCCTCGCGCGTAGAGATGGGAAGTATGGAAACGGTCAAAGAGAAAGTGCGCTCCGGCAGTTGGGAAGCGGCCGCTGAGTCCCTCGGTCAGGACGTTCATTACGGCGTGCGCCAACTGCTCCGCAGCCCTGGCTTTTCCATCGTCGCCCTGCTCACGCTGGCGCTCGGCATCGGCGCCAACACCGCGGTTTTCACCCTGGTTCACGCCGTCATGCTCAAGCAGTTGCCGGTCGCCAACCCCCACCAGCTTTACCGCGTCGGCGAAGGCGAATTCTTCTGCTGCGAGTGGGGAGGCTTTCAAGACTCGTGGGGCACCTTCGACTACCCGTTCTACAAGCATCTGCGCGACACCGATCCGTCCTTTGAACAGATCGCCGCGTTCTCCGGAAACACGCCTACGTTCAATCTGCGGCGCACCGGCTCGCAGTCATCGGCGCAAACCGCCAATGGCGAGTATGTTTCCGGCAACTACTTTTCGACATTGGGAATTAAATCCAGCGCCGGCCGTCTGCTCAATCCCGCGGACGACCGGCCGGAAGCGCCCCCCGCGGCGGTGATGGGCTATCGCACCTGGCAGCAGCGCTACGCATCCGACCCCTCCATCCTCGGCTCTACTCTCTTGGTCAACGGCCTGCCGGTCACGCTGGTCGGCATCGCTCCGGCGGGTTTCTTCGGCGACCGGCTTTCCCCCAACCCGCCCGAATTGTGGATGCCCTTGAGCCTGCAACCGGCTTTTGAGGGACAAGGGCAAAAGTCCCTCCTCTATTCATCCGGAGACGCGTGGCTTTACGTCATTGGCCGGCTCAAACCCGGCCTCTCTCCCGCGACAGTGCAAATGCAGCTCTCCACGGAACTGCAGCAGTGGCTGCGCGCGGAACATCGCGATCAAGGCGAAGACAAGGACAAGATCGTCCAGCAGCATATTCGGCTTACACCCGGCGGCGCTGGCATCTCGTCCTTCCGCGACAACTCGAAGAACGATCTCTATCTCCTCTCGGCCGCCTCGATTCTCGTGCTGCTAATTGCATGCGCCAACCTGGCCAACCTGTTGCTTGCGCGCGGTGCATCCCGTCAGCAGCAGACCGCCCTACGCCTCGCGCTTGGAGCCGGACGCGCCCGCCTCATCCGCGCTGTGCTGACGGAGAGTCTGTTGCTCTCCCTGGCCGGCGGAGCGGCCGGCCTCGTCTTCGCCTATGCCGGCTCAAAGGCCATTCTTCTCCTCGCGTTTCGCGGCGCAACCTATGTTCCCATCACCGCCTCGCCCTCCTTGCCCGTTCTCGGCTTTGCGTTATTGCTTTCCATTCTGACGGCCATCATCTTCGCCGTCGCACCGGCCTGGATCGGCACACGTGCCAACCCATCCGACGGCCTGCGCAGCGGCAGCCGCAGTGCCACCCATCATGCCTCCCGGTCCCAGAAAGTTCTGGTCATCGTACAAGCCGCGCTCTCCGTCGTGTTGCTCGCTGTGGCGGGTCTGGTCACGCAAAGCCTGCGCAACCTGGAGAAGACCGACCTCGGCTTCCAGCCCCAGGGCAGGCTCGTGGCCACGCTCAGCTTCAAGGCCGCGGGCTACGAGCCGGCACAGCTTCCCGCCATCTATCAACGCGTGCAGGAGCGTCTCGAACAGATTCCCGGCGTGCGCAGCGCCAGCCTCTCGCTCAACGCCCCGCAGCAGTTATGCTGCATCAGCCTGGACATCTCCATCGGCGGACGCCCCGATACCCGGCTTGAAAACATTGACGTCGGCTTTTCCCGCGTCAGTCCTCATTACTTTGAAACCATCGGCACGCCGCTTGTGCGCGGCCGCACCTTCAGCCAGAACGACACGCAGTCTGCGCCTCATGTCACGGTCGTCGATGAGTCCTTTGCGCGCACGTTTTTCCCCGGCGAAGATGCCCTTGGCAAGCACATCGGTTCCTCGCTCCAGGGGCATGGATTCGACTATGAGATCGTGGGCGTCGTGAAAGACACGGCCTACAGAAGTCCCAACTCGGTGCAGCGGCCCATGTATTTTCTGCCCTTCACGCAGACCACGTCCTTTCCGTTCACCGGCTACCAGCGTATGGAGACGGGAACGCTCTATGCTTCCCTGATTGAGCTCAGCGTCAACGGAGCTCCGGACAGCTACCAGAAAGCCTTTCGCAGCGCCCTGGCCGAAATCGATCCCAACCTGTCGGTCATCAATCTGAAGAGTTACACCGAGGGGGTGGCCGTTCAATTCAACCAGCAGCGCCTCATCGCCCGTCTCACCGGCCTCTTCAGCCTGCTGGCGCTTCTGTTGGCCTCCATCGGCCTCTACGGAGTGACCGCGTACAACGTAAGCCGCCGCACTGCTGAAATCGGCATTCGCATGGCCCTTGGCGCCAATCGCGGCGACGTCGTCAGCATGGTGCTGCGCGGAGCCTTGCTGCAGGTCGCCATCGGCCTAGCCATCGGCGTTCCCATCGCCATTCTCTGCGGCCGCTATCTGGCGCATCAGCTTTACGGCGTCGCCCGCTTCGATCCCGTCGTGCTCGGCGGAGCCACTCTCATCTTGAGTCTCTGCGCGCTCATTGCCGGCCTTGTGCCAGCACGCCGCGCCGCCTCCATCGAACCGACGGAGGCACTCAGAATCGAGTAGTGGCCTTTGTAGTGATAGGTTGGAAACGGACCGCCGGGTGCCCCAGGTCTCGCTTTTGAGACCTGGGATTCGATGCAGAATGAATTACTGCCGCGCCGGTTGTTTCGAGGTCAGATCTGCCGGCTGCACTGCGGCCAGCACCTCGGCCTCGGCGGGCACAGGCGTGGGCAGCGGGCTTTCGAGAGCCAGCTTCAGAACCTCGTCCATCTGGTCCACAAAGTGCAGCTTCATCGAGTTCTTGATGTTGTCCGGCAACTCGGCAAAGTCCTTCTCGTTGGCGCGCGGCAGAATCACCTCGAAGATGCCGGCGCGCAACGCGGCCAGCAGCTTCTCCTTCAGTCCACCAATCGCCAGAACCTTGCCCCGCAGCGTAATTTCGCCGGTCATGGCGATGTCGCGCCGCACCGGGATTTTCGCCAGCGCGCTGGCCAGTGCCGTAGCCATGGTGATGCCGGCCGAAGGTCCATCCTTGGGAATCGCGCCTTCCGGCACGTGCAGGTGCAAGTCCACGTTGCGATAGAACTCGCGGCTCAGCCCCAGCGCCTGCGCCCGTCCGCGGATGTAGCTGAGTGCGGCCTGCGCCGACTCCTGCATCACGTCGCCGAGTTGGCCCGTGATGGTGAGCTTGCCCTTGCCGTCCAGCACCTGCACTTCCGTGGTCAGAATGCATCCGCCCACTTCCGTCCAGGCCAGTCCGGTCACCAGGCCCACTTCGCTCTTCTCGTGCATCTCCGATTCGCGGTAACGGGCCACACCCAGGAACTCGTGGATATTCTCGGCGGTCAGCTCTTCCAAGTGCTTGGCGCCGCTCTTCACCACCTTGCGCGCCACTTTGCGGCAGACGTTGCCGATCTCGCGCTCCAGGTTTCTTACCCCGGCCTCGCGCGTGTAGTTGCGGATGATCTCCAGAATCGCGTCGTCCGCAAAGACGATATTCTTCTCGCTCAATCCCGTCTGCTCGCGCTGCTTCTTCACCAGGTACTGGCGCGCAATCTCCAGCTTTTCCTGCTCCGTGTACCCCTGCAGATGAAGCACTTCCATGCGGTCCTGCAATGCGGCCGGGATGGTGTGCATCACGTTGGCCGTGGCCACAAACAGCACCTGCGAAAGATCGTAGTCCACGTCCAGATAGTGATCCTGGAAGGTGGTGTTTTGCTCGGGGTCCAGCACTTCAAGCAGCGCGGAAGCCGGGTCGCCGCGGAAGTCTGAGGCCATCTTGTCCACCTCGTCCAGCAGGAAGACCGGGTTCTTGGTGCCGGCCCGCTTCATGTGCTGAATAATCTGTCCCGGCATGGCGCCGATATAGGTGCGCCGGTGCCCGCGAATCTCCGCCTCGTCCCGCACGCCGCCCAAGGACAGCCGCACAAACTTGCGGCCGGTGGCTTTGGCGATGGACATGCCCAGCGAAGTCTTGCCCACTCCCGGAGGTCCGGCGAAGCACAGAATCGAACCCTTCGGATTTTTTACTAACTGTCGGACTGCGAGAAACTCAAGAATGCGCTCCTTGATCTTTTCCAGGCCGTAGTGGTCCTCGTTCAGCACCTTTTCGGCAAACTCGATGGACCGGGTTTCCTTTGATTTCTTCTTCCACGGCACGGCCAGCAGCCAGTCAATGTAATTGCGGCTCACGGTGGACTCAGCCGACATGGGCGGCATCGCTTCCAGCTTTTTCAATTCCTGGATGGCTTTATCCAGTGTTTCCTTGGGCATGCCGGCGGTTTCGATCTTCTTGCGCAGTTCGTCGAACTCGCTCTTCTCGCCGCGGCCCAGTTCCTTCTGGATAGCCTTGATCTTCTCGTTCAGGTAATACTCTTTTTGTGCCCGCTCCATCTGCCGCTTCACGCGCGACTGGATGTTGCGGTCCAGGTCCAGCTTTTCGATCTCCACATCCAGCACATCGGCGATGCGCGCTAGCCGCGCCGCCGGATCGAAAATGGCCAGCAGTTCCTGCTTCTCTTCAATGCCCAATTGCAGGTTTGCGGCGATGGTGTCCGAGAGCTTCGAAGCCTCGTCCATGCGCACCGTGGCAATGATGGTCTCGTAGTTGAGCGACTGCTGCAGCTTCACGTACTGCTCAAAGAGCGAGGTCACGCGCGTCATCAACTGCTCGACCGCCGGCGTCATCTCGAAATTCGCCTTGCCGGTGCGCACCGTGGCCACAAAGAATCCATCCCGGTCGCTGACCTCGGTGGACTTGGCGCGTTCCACGCCCTCCACCAGCACCTTCACATTGCCGTCCGGCATCTTGACGCTCTGCACAATGTTGCAGATCGCCCCCACCAGGTAAATATCCTTGGCCTTGGGCTCGTCGGTCGAAGCGTCGTGCTGCGTGGCCAGAAATATTTTGCGGTCGCCGGTCAGCGCCTCTTCCAGGGCGCGCACGCTGGACTCGCGGCCCACCACGAAGGGCGTCATCATGTGCGGAAAAATCACCATGTCCCGGATAGGCATCATGGGCAACTTGCGCGATTCGATCTTGGTGCGGGATACGGTCATTGGGCCCCCATGGGCATTCGATGCACGAAAGCCGCCCCCGATGCGGGGAAGGTTGCACAGCTCATGATGGGATTGTACAGCGGATTGCAGTGAAAAGATGCGCGGCCAACGCCGCAACCTGACTGGACCCGCCCCGCCGATTCTTGTCGCCTGAAGCTTCCCCGTCATTGTGACGGAGGGCGAGTGCTCCCTCAGTAATCCAATGCATGCTGGGAGCTATACTGGATGCCAATCAAAAACTTAAAAATCCAAGTTCCGATTCGTCTCTCATCCATAGGAAACGGGGTCCTGTCTTTATGCAAGGCACAGCAATCATCATCGGCGCGGGTCCTGCAGGACTTACCGCGGCACTCGAACTCGAGCGGCAATCGGGCATCAAGCCCATTCTGATCGAGGCAAGCAACGATATAGGCGGCATCTCCCGGACGGTTCGCTACAAGGGTAACCGCATGGATATTGGTGGCCATCGTTTTTTTCGAAGTCGGACCGCGTCATGCAATGGTGGCTCGACCTGTTTCCCGTTGAAGCTGGCTCAAAAGAGGATAGCCAACTCGGTCACCAGGGCCGACAGTGCGATGTTCCGGCATCGTCTTCTCTCCAAGGTCCTCAATCGGAAGACCAAGTCATGCTGGTCCGCCAGCGCAAAAGCAGAATCTACTTCCTGCGCCGCTTCTTCGACTATCCCATCAGCCTGACTGCGGCAACCTTCAGGAATATGGGCATCCTCCGTACCCTTCGTTGCGGCATCAGTTACATGCGTTCTGCCTTGCTTCCCCAGCGCGAAGAACATTCTCTCGAAGACTTCATCATCAACCGTTTCGGCAAGCAGCTTTACCTCACCTTCTTCAAGTCATATACGGAGAAAGTATGGGGCGTGCCGTGTCACGAGATCAGTGCCGAATGGGGCGCCCAGCGCATTAAGGGCCTCTCCTTGAAGGGCGTGATCCTGCACTTCCTCAAGAAAACCTTCAGTTCCAGACAGCACAACGGGATTGCTCAAAAAAAGACCGAGACCTCACTGATTGAGAAATTTCTCTATCCCAAATTTGGTCCCGGCCAGCTTTGGGAGCACGTTGCCGATGTAGTACGCAAGGGCGGCGGCGAAATCCACATGGGGATCCAAATAGATCGAATTCATGTGGAAGACAACAAGGTGGTTTCTGTCGAAGGCCGCAACCAGGCCGGAGAGCCTATGACCTATGCGGGCGATTATTTCTTCTCGACCATGCCGGTCCGCGATTTGATTCGGGCGTTCACGACCCCGGTCCCAACTGATGTCGCCGAGGTCAGTGAGGGTCTTATGTATCGCGACTTCATCACCGTCGGCCTGCTTGCCAGCAAGCTTGCCGTGACCGAAAAGGACGCCTCTTTACTCAAAGATAACTGGATTTATATCCAGAGCCCGACGTGGTCGTTGGCCGTCTTCAGATCTTCAATAACTGGAGCCCTTGGCTGGTAAACCTTCAAGACAAGGTTTGGATCGGCCTGGAATACTTCTGCAACGAATCCGATCAGTTGTGGAAACTTCCCGATGAAGAGATGGCAAAATTCGCCATCTGGGAAATCGCCAGGATAGGCATCCTCAAGATAGAGGACGTGGAAGACTCCCACGTCGTCCACGTTCCCAAGACTTACCCTGCATACTTCGGCAGTTACGACCGTTTCGACATCGTCCGCAACTACACCGACCGTTTTGAGAACCTCTTCCTGATAGGTCGCAATGGCATGCACAAGTACAACAACCAGGATCACTCCATGCTCACCGCCATGACAGCCGTCGAGAACATCGTCAACGGCGTCAAGATCAAGGACAATATATGGGCCCACTGCTGTCCGGTTTAACTTAGTCGCGTCGCCGTCAAGTTCAAAGCCAAGTATGGTTTATAGCGATTTCAGGGTGTCCACGATTTGAATTGCGTGTGGCTCATTTGCGATGCTTTCGGGATTCA
>Ga0255353_1000028_pt1 | contig 82661 bp, 65 predicted proteins | sample HBST25metaG_FD_189941 | JGI IMG/M metagenome (GOLD analysis project Ga0255353, IMG submission 189941) | Peat soil microbial communities from Stordalen Mire, Sweden - H.B.S.T25 | ecosystem: Environmental > Terrestrial > Soil > Wetlands > Peat | place: Sweden: Norrbotten County, Stordalen Mire...
TAGCGGAGGCGGGTCGCGCAGCGGCGGCGGGGGCTCCACTTCCGCCAGCTCCGGTTCCAGCTCGGCCAGTTCCAGCTCGGCCAGTTCCAGTTCGGCCAGTTCGAGCTCGGCCAGTTCCAGCGCTGCCAGCAGTAGCGGCAGCTCAGGCGGCGGGCATCACTAGATCCCTGATCGTTTGCGTGGCGATTGAATGCTGCGCGTCCCAGGTCTCCTCATCGAGGCCTGAGACGCGCAGCACAGGCAGAATGACAAGCTGCGAGGGACGTGGAGCGCAACCAGAGCGGACGCAGACTCGCACAGAAACAGATTGTTGATCGAGGGGCTGAAGCCGCCCACTCCAACGGAGACACACTATGAAGACCGGTCAAGTAGTTCTCGCACTTTTTCTCGGGCTGATGTTGGTTGCGCCCGCCGGGCATCGGGCATTGGCGGCGCCGGGACAGGCGGCGTCAATTGCACCGAAGATGGGCCAGGAAAGCCAGGCCCAGGCCATCGCGCACGACGGTAGCGCCTCCACGAATGGAATCCGCCCCTTCACGCTGGATGTGGTGGTGACCGGCAAATCGGGCGAGCCCGTCAGCGGGCTGCAGGCGGGGGATTTCAAGCTGCTGGACAACAAGCAGCCGCAAGAACTGGTCTCGGTGGTCGCGGCAGGCGGGTTGAATGCCAAGGCCGATCCGCCGGTTGAGGTGATTCTGGCGATCGACGCAGTCAATATGGGCTACGTGGGCCTTACGGATGAGCTTCAGTGGCTTCACAAGTACCTGGACAGAAGCGGGGGCCAGCTTGCCCTGCCCACCTCATTCGCCATCCTCGCCGACCGGCAGGTTACGCTCCAGAACCACCCCACGCGTGACGCTAAGGCGCTGGGGGACTACATTGACCGCAATCGCGCGGGGTTCCGGGCGCTGCAGAGTTCGTCGGGCCTGTGGGGCGCACAGGAACGCCAGCAGATCTCGCTCAGGGCGCTGCGCGACTTGGCCGCCGCGGCCGCCAAACGGCCGGGGAGGAAGCTGCTGATCTGGATCAGCCCCGGATGGTTCGGGGTTTCGGATGCTGCCTGGACCGCGACCAAGAAGGATCAGGAGCAATTGTTCGGGAGCATCGTGGACACGTCGACGAGTTTGCGGCAGGCGCGCGTCACCCTGGACAGTATCGATCCGACCATCACTGGCGGCCGCATCTTCAACGTCTACTGGGAAGGTTATCTGAAGGGCGTGACGGAGCCCAAGAAGGCCGACACAGCGCACCTGCTGCTGCCGGTGCTGGCCACGCAGTCGGGCGGACAGGTGCAGTTTGGGTCGACCGACCTGCCCGACCTCATCGATCGCTGCATCGCGGACGCGAGCGCCTACTACGTGGTGACGTTCAATCCGCCGCCCGCGGCGCATCCCGGCGAATATCATGAGCTTTCCGTCGAGGTGGCGAAGCCGGGATTGAAGGCGCGCACGCGCATGGGCTATTACGCGCAGCCGGCAGGCGGGGTTGCGTTGTCTGGCGAAGGGGAGAAAGTCTCCCGGTAGGGCATGGACGCTGCGCATCGGGCGGTTGGGACAGGCTGCGGAGAAAGTCCTGAATTTGGGTGAAGTGCCCGAAAAAGCAAGCCGCAGGGGCTAAAGCCCGCGTTATTTTTCAGCGATTTGCAGCACGACTGAAGTCGTGCCCTGACTTTTCGTGCCGACCTTGAGGTTTTCCCGCAGCCTGTAAAGCCGCTCCATGCAACGGAGACACTTTATGAAAGTTGAAAGGAAGTGGCTGCCAGCGTTTCCTGGGCTGGTGTTGGCTGGGGTCGTGGCGTTCGCGGCTTTGAGCGCCTGCGCGCAAAGCGCTTCCGAAGCTGTCTTCCCAGCGCCGAGCGGGACGGCCGAAGAGCCCATCGCGACCAAGCGCGCGGAAAGCGATGAACTCAAACTGCTGAAGCTGAATACCCTGCTGCACCGGGACGAACTGCGCGCGCTGCCGGAGATTGAAGAGATTCTCAAGGGCGATTCCTCCGAAATGCTCAAGGAGAAGGCGGTCTTCCTGCTGGCGCATGGGAAGTCGCCCGAGGCGCGGGAACTGCTGGAGCAGGTTGCGCTGGGCAACCTCAACCCCGCCCAGCCCAACCCCGCGGTACAAGCCAAAGCGGCCAGCCTGATCCGGCTGATGGGATACGGCACGGTGAGCACGCCTTATCCGGCCACCCTGGCGGGAAGCCGCGCTCTCACCCTGGATGTGGTGGTCACCGACAAAGCTGGCCAGCCGGTACCCGGGCTCGAAGCCAAGGATTTCACGCTGCTCGACAACAAGCGGCCGCAGGCCATCTTCTCCGTCCAGCCGGCCAGCGGCATCAGCGCCCGGCCCGATCCGCCGGTCGAACTCATTCTGCTGATTGACGCCGTCAACACGAGCACTCCGGTCATCCATGACGAACTGGAATGGCTGCACAAGTATCTTGAGAGCAAAAGCGGAGGCAAATTTCCTCTGCCTACCTCCTTCGCCGTCCTGACCGACACGGGAATCGTTGCCCAGGACATCCCTTCCCGCGACGCAAAGGCTCTGGAGAAGTATCTGGACAATACGCGCGTCGGCTTCCGCGCCCTGAGAGGTTCTTCGGGAACCTATGGCGCTGAGGAACGCGAAATGACCTCTCTCAAGGCCTTGCAATACCTCTCAGAAAAGGCCGCGAATCGTCCGGGCAGAAAGCTGCTGGTTTGGATCACCCCTGGGTGGCGCGGCGTTTCGGATCCGGTTTGGCTGGGCAGCCAGAAGCAACAGCAGAAGACCTTTGACGGCATTGTGCTCCACTCCAAGAGTCTGCGCGAGGCGCGGCTGACCCTGGACGCCATCGACCCCACCAGCAACGGCATCGACACCTATTACAAGACGTTTCTGAAGGGAGCCACCGAGCCCAAGAAGGCGGACTACGGCTACCTTCTGTTACAGGTACTGGCTACCCAGTCCGGCGGCCAGGTTCTGGCGGGAAACATCGAGTTGCCCGCGCTCATTGACCGTTGTGTTGCGGATGCCAGCGCCTACTACATCGTGACTTACAACCGGCCGCCGGCGGCCCGCGACGACGAGTATCACGAGATCGATGTGCAGGTGGACAAGCCGGGCTTGAAAGCGCGCACGCGCATGGGCTACTACGCGCAGCCCTGAGGGCGCGCTCGATAACGGCGCGAGGAACACGTCTGGAGCATCTCTCCGCTCGGGGCAAAGTGAGCGTGGACCGGGAGGTCAGCGTCACTCCCCCCGAAGGCGTTACTTCGCGAGGGCGACACTTCCCCTTTAAGCCAGTTTGCGGTCAGCGGATTGATTGGCCAAAAGAGACGGGCCACCCCGCAAGCGGAGTGGCCCGTCTCTTTTGGTGCCTGATGCTGACGGCCTTAGTTAAAGGCTGACTGCCAAAGTTACTTGGCAGCGACCAGCGGCTTGGTGATCAGCGTGCCGTTGGCGTAGCCCTTGGCCATATCCGCAATCGAGATCGCGGTATAGTCGCCGGCGTGTCCGGCCTGGCCGAACTGGGTCATGCGCTGGGCAACGACCTTCTGCATGGCCGCACGAGCCGGCTTCATGTAGTCGCGGGGATCGAACTTCTCCGGAGTCTCCGCGAAGACCTTGCGGATGGCGCCGGTGATGGCGAGGCGGTTGTCGGTGTCGACGTTGATCTTGCGGACGCCGTTCTTGATGCCGAGCTGGATTTCTTCAACCGGCACGCCCCAGGTTTCCTTCAGCTTGCCGCCGTACTGGTTGATGATGTCCTGCAGGTCCTTGGGAACCGAGGAGGAGCCGTGCATCACCAGGTGGGTGTTGGGCAGGCGATTGTGAATGGCGATGAGCAGGTTCATCTTGAGGACCGAGCCATCCGGCTTCTTGGTGAACTTGTAGGCGCCGTGGCTGGTGCCGATGGCGATGGCCAGGGCGTCAACGCCGGTGCGCTCTGCGAACTCGACCGCCTGGTCGGGGTCGGTGACGTGCTCGAGGCCCGAACCGCCCGCGCCGTGACCGTCTTCGATGCCGCCCAATACGCCGATTTCGCCTTCGACCGAGATACCGCGCTCGTGGGCGTAGTCGACAACCTTGCGGGTGACTTCGACGTTCTCTTCAAAGGTGGACGGGGTCTTGCCGTCGGCCTTGAGGGAGCCGTCCATCATGACGCTGGTAAAGCCCAGCTTGATGGCGCTCTCGCAGGTTTCGAAGCTGTTGCCGTGATCCAGGTGCATGGCCAGCGGAATCTGCGGATAGAGTTCGGCGGCGGCAAGCATCAGGTGATAGAGGTAGTTGTCCTGCGCGAAGGCGCGAGCGCCCCTGCTGGCCTGGATGATGACCGGCGAATTGGTTTCCTTCGCGGCTTCCATGATGGCCTGGATCTGTTCCATATCGTTGACGTTGAATGCGCCGACGCCATAACCGCCCTTGGCGGCCTCGTCGAGAAGCTGCCGATTGGTGACTAGAGGCATAGGAAATTCTCCTTCTGGGTTGGGTCCAGCCGCCTCTACGCTCGGGCCCGAAAGGGCGGGAAATCAGCCTCGCGGGCGGCAGGAACTGCAATCGTCTTTATGGTAGCAGAGGCGCGCAATGGAAAAGTGTGCTCAGGAGCACACCGGCGGGTTGCGCCGACCACATGTGGAATAATCTCTCCCGTGCCCCTCGCCCTCGCAATTGCACCGCCAAACTGGTTTTTGCCGTCCTGCGCCGCCGGAACCGTCGTCCTGCTGCTGGTGCTGATCGCCAAGGTGCGTCTGCACCCGGCTCTCGCCCTCATTGCCGCCGCCTTCTCCCTGGGGCTGGCCTCGGGAATGCCGGTGGCGCAGGTTCCGCTCTCGTTTACCACCGGCGTCGGCAACCTGATGGGCCATATTGCCATTGTGCTGGGGTTAGGCGCGATTCTCGGGGGTCTGCTGGCCCGCTCCGGCGGCGCATCCGCCCTGGGCAATTTTCTGGTGGACCATTGCGGAGAAAAAGGGCTGCCCTGGGCGCTGCTGGTGCTCGGCATCCTGGTGGGAATGCCGGTTTTCTTCGAGGTGGGACTGGTTCTGCTGCTGCCGATTGTGGCCGCGGCGGCCAAACGCAGCGGGCGGCCTGCCATCCTGGTGGGAATGCCGCTGCTGGCCGGCCTCTCGATTGTCCACGGAACGCTGCCGCCGCATCCGGCGGCGATGCTGGCGGCCACGCAGTACCATGCCGACCTGGGCAAGACGATTCTGTGGGGTCTGATTGTCGGGCTGCCCTCGGCCGCGCTGGCCGGGCCGGTTCTGGGGTGGGTTCTGGAACGCCGCTGGCGCAGGAAAAAGGCCAAGGCGCAAACCGAGGCAACTGAAGAAGTTTCGACACTGTTCGATGTGCCGGCGGACGAGATTCAGGGGCAGGCGATCCAAGCCCCCGTGGCACAAACCTCTCCACTGGAAGACGCAAGCGTCCCGCATCCAGAAAACACTCCCGCCCCGGCTGGTCCCTTCCGCGCCGCCGCGGCGATTCTGCTGCCCATCTGCATCATTTTCCTGGGCAGTTGGGCCGACACGCTGGCCGCGCAGGGAAGCCAGCTCAACCGGATTCTGCACTTTGTGGGCAACCCCGACATCGCTCTGCTGATTGCCGTACTGGCGGCGCTGCTCACTCTGGGTGGACACATTCAGACCGGCCACCACCACGGGCGCGAACTGCTGCGCAAGCTGACCGGGGAATCCTTCGAGCCTATCGCCGGCGTACTGGTGATACTGGCCGCGGCCGGTGGGTTGAGCGGCATCTTGCGCGACTCCGGAGCGGCACAGGCCACGGTGGGGCTGGCCCTGGGAGCGCACATGCCGCCGCTGGTGCTGGCCTGGCTGCTGGCCGCCGTGGTGCGCGTCTCCATGGGTTCTGCCACCGTGGCTATGGCCGTGGCTTCGGGGATTCTGGCGCCGATGGCCGGGCAGATCGGCGTGCGACCAGAGCTGCTGGTACTGGCCACCGGCACGGGCTCCCTCATCCTCTCGCACGTGAACGACTCCGGCTTCTGGATGGTCCAGTCCTTCTTCAAGCTGGAGCTGAAGGAAACACTTTCCACCTGGACTGTGATGGAAACGGTGCTTTCGCTGGCCGGGCTGGGAATGACGCTGCTGGTGTCGGCGATCAGCTAACAGTGGTCAGTGGTCAGTGAGCAGTGAGCAGTGAGCAGTTTAAAGCGAGGAACAAGCGGCTAATGGCGGATAGCTCACCTGTACCCGTAAGCCCTCTACCTTGAGTTATTGTCTGCCTGTTGTTAGCTGGCATCCACTGTTCACTGCCCACTGTTCACTGTTCCCTGCTTTTCGTCACTTCCACGCGCCGAGCAGCCGCCGCAATAGCACTAGTTGCCCCAGGTGGTAGGCGTTGTGGTCGGCCACCAGCAGAGCTTCGCGCAGGATCGTCTGGCCGTCGCCGTGGGGAATCTTGGCGAAGAGGTCGGTCGACTCGTCGGCCACCAGCGCGCTCATCGCTTTCAGATCCTTGCGAAAGGCACGCACGGTTTTATCCCAGGCCTTCTCGTCCGGCGGAACCGGCTTCTGAGGCCAGTAGCCGCTGGGGAAATCCGGCGACTTGTGGTTGGGGTCGCGGGAAAACTCCAGAATGTCCCACTGGGCAATGCGCAGGTGCTCCAGAATCTCCCATGGGGAATGCTCCGCGCCCTTGGGACGCTTGCCACGCAATTCAACTGGAAGATTCTTGATGGCTGCCTCGAAATCCGCGTGAGCGTGGCCGCCCGTGAGCAGGCTGACCACGTGTTGCCGCAAAGCTGCATCGTTCTGCATGGCAATCACTCCCCTTTTGTTTGCTGATACGGCTGTCGAGGCCAGCGCGGAATTGCGCCATCGCCCGCGTAACCGCCCGCATGGAGTGATTCGCCAGCGCAGCAAAAAGATGCCGATATCTCGCAGAGTCTTCGCTGGCAGCGAGATAGCCGCACAATCGTGCTTCTTTTTCCGCGCTTCGCGCGGTACTCTCGACATATCATCGATCACGCTTCCTTGAAAGGCTTGCCTGATGCTCAGCGTTCGCACTGCTTCCGCAGCTATTGTGTTTCTAGCTCTGTCCCTCGCTGCACTGGGACAATCCGGTTCCCCAAAGCCCGTTGCGCCGCTCTATCCCAGCTACCCTAGCGAGACACCCGCCAAGCTCGAAGCAGCCTCCTCGACCTTTGACTACACGCGGCGCGAAGCGATGATTGCCATGCGCGACGGGGTCAAGCTGCATACCGTGATCCTGGTGCCCAAAGGCGCAGAGCACGCGCCGATTCTGATCACCCGCACGCCCTATAGCGCCGACCAGCTGACCAGCCACGCCGCCAGTTCCCACCTGGGCCAGATTCTTTATGGCTACGACAACGCGACCGATGTGATCGTCGAAGGCGGCTACATCCGCGTGATTCAAGACATTCGCGGCAAGTATGGCTCGGAGGGCGATTACGTGATGAACCGGCCCATCCACGGGCCGCAGAATCCTACTCCGGTGGACGAATCCACGGACACTTGGGACACCATCGACTGGCTGGTCAAGAACACGCCGGAGTCGAACGGCAAGGTGGGGATTCTGGGCATTTCCTACGACGGATTCCTGCCGCTGATGGCGCTGGTGAACCCCCACCCGGCGCTGAAGGCGGCCGTGCCCATGAACCCCATGGTGGACGGCTGGATGGGCGACGACTGGTTCCACAACGGCGCTTTCCGCCAGCAGAATCTGCCCTATATTTACGAGCAGGAGGGAACGCGCTCCAACGACGCCAAGTGGTGGACCGGGAACTTCGACGATTACGATCTCTACCTGAGGGCCGGCTCGGCCGGGGAACTGGCCCGCCAGCATGGGCTGGAGCAATTCGGATTCTGGAAGAAGATTCTGGACCATCCCAGTTACGACGCCTTCTGGAGCGACCAGGCGGTGGACAAGGTTCTGGCAGCGCAGCCGCTGAAGGTTCCGGTGCTGCTGGTCCACTCGCTGTGGGATCAGGAGGACATTTATGGAGCACCGGCCGTGTACAAAGCCATCAAGCCGCTCGATAAAGACAACGACAAGGTCTTCCTCGTGATGGGTCCCTGGCACCACGGACAGGAGATTGAGGACGCGGCGTCACTGGGCGCGATCCGCTTCGGCTCGGACACCGGAACGTGGTTCCGGCAGAATGTGCTGAGGCCGTTCCTTGACCGCTATTTGAAGGACGATGCGCCTGCCGTGACGGTGGCCCCGGTGACTGCCTACGAGACCGGCGCGAACCGCTGGCAGAGTTTGAAGGAATGGCCGGCAGCGCCTGCGACCAGGCCGCTTTATCTTGAGGCAGGATTGAAGCTGGGATTCGGCGCGCCCGCGGCCTCCGGCGAGACCTTCGATGAGTATGTTTCCGACCCGGCCAGGCCGGTTCCCTATCGCGCGCGGCCCAGCCAGCCCATCGGCTACGATCCGCCGCTGACCTGGGCGCAGTGGCTGGTGGACGATCAGCGCGAAGCCTCGGGACGAACCGACGTGCTGACTTATACCTCGGAGGTGCTGACCACGCCGCTGCACATCGCAGGACAGCCGATCGCCAACCTCGTGGCCTCGACCAGCGGGACGGATTCCGACTGGGTGGTCAAGCTGATCGACGTCTATCCGGATGAGGTTGCGGACCATCCGAATATGGGCGGGTACCAACTGATGATCGCCGCCGACATCTTCCGCGGCCGTTATCGCGAGAGCTTCTCCGCACCCAAGGCCATCGAGGCAGGCAAGCCGCTTGCGTACCGATTCGCATTGCCCCCGGCCAACCATGTTTTCCTGCCCGGACATCGCATCATGGTGCAGGTGCAGTCGAGCTGGTTCCCTCTCTACGACCGCAACCCGCAGACGTTTGTGCCCAATATTTTCTGGGCCAAGCCGGACGACTACAAGAAAGCCACGCAGCGCATTTACCACGCGCCGGACGCGGCGAGTGCGATTGAGCTGCCGGTGGCGGCGAACTGATTTCGGCGTTTCTCGGGATTGAACGCAGTGGAGGCCGGACACCGAAGTGCCCGGCCTCTTGCTTAGTGATTCAGAAGGCCGGGAATCACCGGCGCGTCTGGAAATACCGTCGAGAGCGTAAGTTCGCGATACTTCGCCGCCTCTTCCGCACGCGCCGTCTCGACGTTCTTCACGCGAATCTCCGCGTCCTTGCCGAGGATCAAGCGCTTTGGAATCTCCTCCATATTCGCGAGCTTCACAACGACTTCGGCAATCCTTTTCGGATCGCCCTCCGTATTTCCGCGAATCGCAGCCAGAAGCTTGTAGATGGCGCCGACCGACTCTTCGTACTCCGGCATCAATTCCGGCGAATTCTCTCCCGCCCTCTGCGCCCAGTTCGTCCGTATGCCACCCGGCTCCAGTGTGCATACCTTGACGCCAAAGGGAGCTACCTCGGCAGCGAGCGAATCGCTGAAGCCACCTACGGCCCACTTCGCTGCGTGATAGGGAGTATTGCCCGGCATCGCCATGCGCCCGCCGATGGACGACACCTGAAAGATGTGGCCGCTCTTCTGCTTGCGCATCACCGGCAACGCTGCGCGCGTCGTATAGACGACCCCGAACAGACAGGTCTCGATCACATCGCGAAACTGCTCCGGCGTCGTCTGCTCGAACGGGGCAAAATGCCCATAGCCCGCATTGTTCACAAGCACATCGAGACGACCATACTTTTCCACGGCGGTCCGGACGGCGACCTTGGCAGCCTCTTCCTCGCGAACGTCCAGTTTTACCGGCGTGACGCGCTCGCCGTATTGCTCTACCAGAGGGTTCAATTCCTCCAGCCGCCGTGCCCCTGCAACAACGCTATCCCCAGCCGCCAGCGCGGCTTCCGCAATGTCGCGACCCAGACCATTGCCGCTTCCCGTAATCAACCAAACCTTAGCCATGTTCTTGGCCTCCTTTTGATCAGATTCAGTAATGAGCGAGTGGTTGCTCATTTATTTCAAGGGAAAGGAAGAGCTACTTTGCCATGCGCCAGAAGGCATCAAACGCCTGTTCGACCAGGATCGTTTTCTGTCGCGGCTTCTTCGCTGACATCTCCATCACGGCTTCCTGCATTGCCGCCATGGCAGATGAAGCGAAACCCTTCGGCAACTCCTTGAAGGCGCCGCGTTCGCCAAGCTCATCCATGGTCTGCACCACAGTTCCGCGCTCGGCGCCGATGCGCTCCCTGGTTGCCGCTGAGACCACCGAGGAGAGATTGAGCAGCACTACAACCTTCTGCTCCTGCGGCTTTTCCATCGCCCAGCGCAAATACTCTGTCCAAACGTGCCGCGCACGTGCGCGCAGCCCGGATTCGTGCGGGAAGCCTGCATGGATACGCCGATACACTTCGGTTTTCAACTCGACATACAGTTCGTTGAGCAAGTCGTCTTTGGAAGAGAAATACGTGAACATCGTTCCTTCGGCGAGACCCGCGCCCTTGGCGATCCTCGCGGTTGAGGCGCCCAGGCCTGATTCTGCAATCTCGCGCACGGCCGCTTGCAAAATCGCCTGCCGTTTCTCCGGACTTTTGGCTCTGGCCATATATGTACGATGCTATCTCACTGGAATCGCCGGAGACCCGCTTCCCCGCCCTCTTTCTGGCGCGGTGCGGGCATACCGGTTCAACTGCAGATCCTTCCGCTGCGCGTCAGGAGGACAGAGTTGTGATGGCGAAGCAATTTCGCGTAAGGCTGGATGCACGAGAACTGGGTAGACGAGAACTGGCTAGACGACAGTTACCGTTCGAGAGCAATTCTCCTGTTGGTGCAGCGCAGAGCGTGGGGCGGTGAGCCGCGCACCGCCGCTCAGTAACCGCGGTGCGTCCGCTGATAGCGCAACTGGACTTGGCCGCCGCCCGGCATTCGCTCCAGCCAAAACTCCCATGAGCCGGTCCGGTTGGTGGTTGTGGCGGTCAGGAAGGGCTTGTTCTTCCACGTACTGCCGGAGCACCGGGAGGAGCTGTAACCGGCGCCGGCCTGGAAGCGCGGCCGGAAGGCGTACTCCAGCTTGGAGCGATCCACGTCAAAGGCCCACTGCGCCGACCGGTTGAGCGGCACGGTGGGATAGGCGACCGTCTGGCTGGTCAGGCGGTGGGTGAGCCGCAGGTCCAGAACCGGCCAGACCCACATGGCGCGCTGGTTGTGCGCAGCCGAGCCTTCCTCTTGCGTCACATAGAGTTCCTGCGAAAAGGTCACGCGCTCGCTGCGGTAGAGTTCCGCGCCCGCTCCCACGAACCATTGACGGTCGTTCGAGTGGCCCCCGTCGTAGTAGCCGAAATCGGGAAAGATCCAGCGCCCGCGCATCTGCGCGAACTCGACCATGTGGTAAGTGGGCACATGCGGCGCCTGCAACTGCTGGCCGGTGCGCGCGATGTAGATGGACAAAGGCCGCTGGGAATCAGCTTGTTCGGCCCAACAGGCCTGCACGCAGGCAAATAGCAGCAAAAAGGCAAAGAGACGGTTCCACATCAAAAGCGCTTGCACCAACCCGATCTCGAGTAAAATCCTCTCCGATTGTATGTTGTTTGCGCGCAAAAAACATCTTGTATTCGGGACGATCTTGCGCTGTCTGGAATAAATGCGCACGAAGGGTGCCGAATCGGGACCGTCTTCGCAGAGATTCGCCTCGTGAAAGCAGAGCCTGCGCAAGAAGATGGAGACGACGCCGAGTTGGCGGAAATCGCTCTGCACAGCCTGAACGTTTCTCCGATTCACACGCCGCTGCCCCATTCATGCATTGGGTCTATTGCTCAGGAAGGAAGGCGCCCGGCGGGAGTACTTGCGGGGTTCGGGAATTGGAGAGAGCTTCTAAAATTGCTGCGAGAGGTTTCCATGCCACGGTTCCATCGTTATTTTGGAGTTTTGTTCCTCGGGATTTTGATTGCGGCCTGCCCGGCGCGCGCCCAGGATCGTGCCGCCATCCAATGGAAGGATCTCGAACCGGGCCGGTTCGCCTGGCTGCTGGACTATGCCGGCAAGCCGGCGAGCGCCGTCGTCGCGGACCCGCGCTTCGCCGTTCTTCGCGACCATCCACTTTCCATTTTGAAGGCGAAGGCGGACCTGGGCGACCCGCCGCAGGGAAAGACTCTGGTCCGGGATGAAATCCTGAAGGCTCTCCAAGGAGTTCCGGAGCCGGTTGAGACGCATTTGGGACGCTATGCGGTGCTCTCCGGCTGCACGACGGCAGGGTGCCGCGATCGCGCCTTTGTCTGGGTCGACACGGTAAGCGGGCTGGCGCTTTCCGTGCTGCTTGTGCCCGCATCGGCGGATCTGCCCGGCACTACGCCGAACCTGCTGCTGGCCTCGCGGCAACTCGAGACCAAATGGATCGACCGTTCGCAGTTGCCGGCACGTTTCTGGGTGGACTGGGAACAATGGGCCTTTGAACGGCGTCTTCCCGCGGTGATGACCGAGCGCATGGTAAACACCTATGGAGGGCTTTCGGTGATCTTCCACGAGGACGACAAGTACTGCCTGGACGCAACCGATACTTATAGCGAGATTCAATGCGGACAGAAGGCCCTGGCTGCAGCAACCGCGGACCTGGATGCGCTGCTGGCCCAGGTGCGGCTTCATCTGGAACCGGGCGACCCGGATCGCGACCGCTTCGACAAGACGCAGGAACTGTGGACGGCCTATCGCGACAGCGCCTGTTCCGCCGCCAGGGGAGTCTTCAAAGGGGGAACCTATGAGCCGGTGGCGGGGCTCGAATGCGAGCGGCGGCTCACGCATGACCGGGTGCGCTCGCTGAACGATTTCTACTACATGGTTCTCTACGATTAAGGTCTGCTCGCGGGGCTGCCCAGTCTTAGCCGTGGGCTGGAATCGCACGAAAGCCGCACGGTTGAAGCCCACAAGAGAAAACGTCAGCTGAACGAGCGCCTATGCTGGCTACGAACGACGGGCCGGTTGCGGCGGGGCTCCATTGCCGGGAGGCAGACTTTCGGGCGCGGAGGAATCGCTTTCCAGATTCTCACTTTGAACTGGTGCGGTGAAGCTGAAATTCGTTGAAGAACAACCGCAGATCTTTCGACTCCGTTTGGCCAAAAAAGCCGGCCAAACTACGCTCAAGATGACAGTGCAATTCAGATGCGAACTTCAGACTCAGGGCACTAGATGGTCTGCGTCACAGAATCGACCGTGATGCATAAAGCGGCTCGCGCCCATCCAAACGTGGATTTGATGGCGTCGTACGCGGGGCCTTCTTTTAGAAATGCAGCAGTTCCTTTGATGAGGAAGCCAGCTCCGGGGCCACGCAACCCCTGCACCTTGCTGCTGCCCAAGGTCACCAGAACGTGGTTGTCGACTGCAATGTTGGCTTCTGTCTTGTGAAAGAACCCGGCTGGGATCAGCAAGCAGCCCTCCGCCGAGACCCGTACGTAGCTGTTCCAGGTATTCACCAAGTGTGGTCCTTCGGGGCCCGAGGTTGCGAGGGCGACGACGCCATCATTTTTGAGCACTGCCAACAGGGTCTCTGGGATCTTCACTAGAAATACCTCCGCAGCGTCATTATGGCAGGCTCGCTGGTGAAGGTGGAGGGCCACAGAAGCGCATCCTCTCCGCGCCCGGCCTCGTGATAGCATCTCCCCAAAGGCCGTTCCTGACCGCCATCGGCCTGACGATCGCATTTTCGATGGGTCAACCTGTGCAGTGAAGATGGTCCAAGGAGGTCCACATGAGTCCAGTTTCCCGCCGCGAATTTCTGAAAGCTTCACTTGCCGTTGGAACGGTGAGCAGCGTGGGCGCGCTGCCCTTGCACGCCACGCCGCAAACGGCCACCGACATGGTTACGCTGGGCAAATCGGGCACGCAGGTGACGCGCCTGGCCTTCGGCACCGGCAGCAACAACGGGCACGTGCAGGCCGCGCTCGGGCAGCAGGAATTTACGCGCCTGATTCACTACGCCTACGACCGCGGGATCCGCTTCTTTGAGACTGCGGAGGCGTATGTGACCCCGGCCATGCTGGGCGAAGCGCTGAAGGGCATTCCGCGCGAAAACTATCGGCTAATGAGCAAGGTGACGACGGACGAGGGCGTCGACCCGCAGCAGCGCTTCGACGAGATGCGGCGCGCCTCCAAGACCGAGTACTTCGACATCATGCTGCTGCACTTTCAGCACACCGGGGAATGGACGGCCCGGACCAGGCGCTGGCAGGACGGAATTCTTGAGGCGCAGGAGAAGAAGATCATCCACACGCGGGGCGCATCAGTGCACGGACTGCCCGCGCTGCGCCAGGTGCCGGGCAACCCGTGGCTGCAGATCGCGATGATCCGCATGAACCACAAGGGCGCGGTGATGGACGGGCCCAGCCTGGAGGAGAACAACAACCCGGGCAGCGTGGACGAAGTGGTTACGCACGTGAAGCAAGTGAAGAAGGAAGGCATGGGCGTGATCAGCATGAAGCTCTGCGCCGACGGCGCCTTCACGCACCACGAAGACCGGCTGGCCGCCATGCGCTTTGCCATGAAGAACGCCGGGGTCGATTGCGTGACGGTGGGCTTCAAGAGCACCAAGGAAGTCGACGAGGCGATCGACAACCTGAACCTCGCGCTGACTTAGAGCGGTTGCGCAGTTCAGGTGCACTTAGGCTGTTTTTGCAAGGCGGATTTCTGTTGAGGAAAAGCCGCCTTGCAGGAAGCTGGCCAGTGCACCTGAATTGGACAAGTGCACATGGTGTGATGAATCTGCGGCTCGCTGCATCACTTGAGGCCTGATTACTACGCAGGAGGCGTTGGAAATGCAGATCCTTCGCCGCGCTCCTGATGAACAAAAAGGTCGAATGAAGAGTCTTATCAACAAAATCAGCGAGTTAGCTTCCGCTTCGCGGAAATGGCGAGTTAGCGAGTTGGCGGCAGTTCATTCCAGCCGTAACGCGCCGTAGCGAGTCGGGCTGCTCAGGATGACCGTTCATTTTTGATCTGAACTTTGGAGACAACACACTAGCGTACGAGTTCTGAAATGACTTCGATTTCCTGCCTGCGCGTGCTGCCGGGGAGATCGAGCGAGCCTAGAAGCATCGGCTTGCCCGGCACCAGGATTGCTGTTTCTTCAAGCACCGTCTGGCGTATCACAGGATCCTGAGCGGTTCCGGCGGACTTCTCCTCGGCCAGACTCGATTGCTCGACCTTTGTGCGCAATCTCAAGCCATCCGTTTCCCCCTCCAGATAGGCTTCGAGGTTCAGCCCTACATCGACATATGTCATCTGGGAACTTTGCGACGAGCTTCCGGCTTCGGTGGTTCCGGTAACAATCGGCACTTTGCTGCCCTGCTTGAGATCGAGCTTCTCTCCGAGAGCCGCAAGCAGAACCAGATGCTGCGCGCCGATGCGCTTGCCGCCGTCCGTATCGGTGATCGTGTAGGTGAGACGGTAGATCTTTCTGGGCCGATCAAGATCCGCAACAATCTTCTGCGCCAGCAGAATGTCGTCGGGAGAGCCGTGGATGGAGATGGCGCTTTGGGCAGGAATGTAATACACCCTGGCCTTGGGTAGCATGTTGCGCAGGTCGGTCTGAATATCGGTAGCTTCGTTGCGTTCGGTGAGATTGGTGAGGTAAAGGGTCTGATAGGCTTCCGGGACGGGCTTCGGCTCGGCGGGTCTGGAGTCCGCAGACGGTGTTTGTGCGCCGGCACAGGTTGCAAGGAGCGTCAGAGCCAGAGTAAGTCCAACCAGCATCCCAACAGAGTTCTTCTTCCGAGTTACATTCTCATCGCGATTCAATTTCGTATCCCGCCTCTCTAAGTTGTTTGCGAGAAGAAGACCGGCCGGCATCGCACGCAAAGACGCGGTTTCTTCTATCCCAACAGACGAGCGGGGGCGGCCTGCGCTCGACAATCTTCGGGATTGCTGTCCTGACGGGTCGCGGGCGGGAACTTTCAAGGATGAGCGGGAGACGGATCGAGGCGCTGACTTCACCCCTGGGGCAAGGCGCTGGCTGGTGGCGACCGAGGAAAGTCGGCCGCCACATCGGAGACTCGAATTTCTCGAAAGGCTAGAGGCCCAGAATGGCGCGCTGGGCGGCGAAGATTTCCTTCAACCCGCCTTCGGCCAGATCGAGGAGACCGTTCAACTGGGCGCGGGAGTAACTGCCTTTTTCGGCCGTCGCCTGGGTCTCGATCAGCCCGCCATCGGCGGTCATGACGACATTCATGTCCACCTCGGCCTGCGAGTCCTCCTCATAACAGAGGTCGAGAAGCGCCGTTCCGCCCACGATGCCCACCGAGGTGGCGGCCACCAACTGCTTGAGCGGCGATTTCTTGAGGGTTCCGGCCAGGACCAGCGCGTTCAGGGCCAGGGCCAGCGCCACCGCCGCGCCGGTGATGGCCGCGGTGCGCGTGCCGCCGTCGGCCTGGATCACGTCGCAGTCCAGAATTACGGTCCGTTCACCGAGGGCCTGCATGTCCACGACCGAGCGCAGGCTCCGGCCGATCAGGCGCTGAATTTCGTGGGTGCGTCCGCCGATCTTGCCGCGTTCGCTTTCGCGCGGGGTGCGGGTCACCGTGGAGCGGGGCAGCATGGAGTACTCGGCCGTTACCCAGCCGCGGCCGGAGTTGCGCAGCCAGCCCGGCACGCCCTGTTCGACGGTGGCGCAGGTGAGCACCCGCGTATTGCCGCAGGAAACCAGCACCGAGCCCTCGGCGGTCTGGACGAAATTGGGAGTGAGGACGAGGGGGCGAAGCTGGGCGGCGGTCCTGCCGCCGGGACGAAAGAAGGGGGAAACACCTGAGCCTTGCATAGAGGAATTGTACGGGAATGGGGCTTGGCGGAGGGTTTCAGAGCGAAGCCAGAGTCACTGTGCCTTGTTGGAGATTGTGCAAGGTCGCCGCTCCCTGGTGGTCGCGTCGACTCGGGAGCCTTGCTTTCGGGACACATCTACTCTGGTTTCGCTATAGCCCGGGGTGGGAAGGCTGTCCCGGAAGGGGAAAACCCGTGATTGGGCGACCCGAAACGGGATCACGACGTAATTACATGTAAATAAACAGCTTAGCTTATATAGATTCTCCTCCTCCGTTCCGTTTTGGAACTGTTTTCTCTGGACGGTCCAGCTCGACTGTACGGAATCAATACAGTCAAGCCTTCCCTTATCAGGAACTTAGAGAATCTGTCCGGGTTTGGCACGCTACGTGTATTAGGAAGGGGCAGAACCCAGAGGCTGGGAGCAGAAACGGGAAGGAAAGGAAGCGTTATGCAGCGGATGGAGCACATGGCGGAAACGGGAACAACAGAACTGAGTGTGGTGGGAACAAGCGCTCTGGACGCGGCCGGAACCGAGCGCAAGCGCGTGGAGGCGGTGGTGGAGACCCTGGCCACGCTGCGCGGGCGGGGCGAGAGCCTGGCGGAAGCGGCGCACGACGCCAGAAACATGGTGACGGCGCTGGGGCTTTACTGCGATCTGCTCGAGGAGCCCGGGGTTCTGGAACCCTCCTTTGGCCATTACGCCAACGAACTCCGGCTGGTGGCCACGGCCAGCCGCCGCCTGGTGGAGAAGCTGCTGGCGCTCGATTCCCGCGAAACACCGCGCACCCCGGATGCTCTGGCCGGCTCCCTGGCCGGGCCGGTTTCGCGGGGGACGGCGCGGATGGCGGACGAGATCGAATTCGGCAGCCGGAACCAACGCGCCCGGCGCTGGGATCTGATGCCCGCCGAGCCGATCGGCAACCTGGCCGCGGAGCTGCTGGCCGCGCGCAACCTGCTGGCCGCGCTGGCCGGCCCTGGAATCGCCCTGACGGTGGACACCGCGGGCGGAGCGCTGGGAGTGCGGCTGAACGGCGAGGACCTGACCCGGATTCTCGTCAACCTGGTGAAAAACTCGGCCGAGGCCATGCAGGCCAATGGGCGCATCGTCATTGAACTGACGGAGCGGCAGGCAACGGCGGGCGCAGCGCCCTGGCTGATGCTGACGGTCGAGGACAGCGGCCCCGGCATTCCCCGGGACGTACTCGAGAAGGTCTTCGATGCCGGCTATACGAACCAGCCGAATGGCGTTGCCGACCAGGACTGGCCGCGCACCCATCGCGGCCTGGGACTCTCCATTACGCGCTCCATCATCGAGGCGGCCGGAGGACGGGTACACGCCGGAAACCGCGCCCCGGGCGGAGCCAGAATCGAGATCGAGCTTCCCGTCCGGAGCCTTTGAAATGGACGGGGATGTTGGCAAGGTAAAGTCCCCGAAAGCAGAAACAGGGAATCCAACTCAATCATTTGCGCGTGAGGCGAATACAATGCTTGCAACCGTTCTTGCTGAACGAAATATGGAGTTTATCCCCCAACTTGCGGAGCCGCCGGTGCGCCTGCACCTGCTGGTGGTGGACGCGGACACGACCGTCCGGTCGGCCTGCGCAGAGATCGCCGCCAGCCTGGGCTACGCCGTCGAAAGCACCGGGGACCTGAGCCAGGCGCGCACCCTGCTGCGGGGCCGGGCCGCCGATATTCTCCTGGTCAACCTTCCGGCAGGATCGAGCCAGGGCCTGGAACTGGTCTCCGAGGTCAAGCTCCTCTACCCCCAGACATCGGTGATCGCCATGACCTCCTCCGGCTCGGTCAACGCTGCCGTCGAAGCCATGCGCTGCGGGGCCACGGACTACCTGACCAAGCCCTTCGCCATGGACGAGCTGTCGACGGTGCTGGATCGGGCCGCCGCCAGTTTGAGCACCGACACCGCGACCCGCCAGTTGCGCGAGCGGCTCCGGCTCTCGCAGGGGTTGGGCGCGATGATCGGCCGCTCCGCGGAGATGGAGAAGCTCTACCGCATCCTTTCAAAGGTTGCGCAGAGCACGCACCCGGTGCTGGTGCTGGGCGAGAGCGGCACGGGCAAGGAACTGGTGGCCCGGACCATCCACGCCTACGGGCCGAATGCGCAAAAGCCGTTTCTGCCGGTCGATTGCGGCTCGCTGGTCCCCACACTGATCGAAAGCGAACTTTTCGGCTATGTGAAGGGCGCTTTTACCGGGGCCAACCGCTCCAAGGACGGACTGCTGGTCTCGGCCGAGGGGGGCACGGTCTTTCTGGACGAGATTGGTGAACTCTCGCTCGACCTGCAGGCCAAGCTGCTGCGCGCTCTGCAGGAAAAGGAAGTACGCCCGGTTGGCGCGACGCATCGCGTGCCCATCAAGGCGCGCATCGTGGCCGCCACCAACCGCAACCTGGCGGAGATGGTGGAGAAGGGCTCCTTCCGCAAGGACCTCTTCTACCGGCTGAATGTGGTCAACCTGCGCCTGCCCCCGCTGCGGGACCGCCGCGAGGACATACCGCTGCTGGCAGCCCACTTTCTGGACCGCCTCAGCCGCGAGCACGGCGTCAAGTTCACGCTGAGCGACGAGGCGCTGCGCACCATGATGCGTCACGACTGGCCGGGCAACGTGCGCGAGCTGGAGAACTCGGTGGAGCGGGCCTGCGCTCTCTCTTCCGGGCCGATCCTGCACCTGGGGGACCTTCCCACGCAACTGCAGCAACAGGGGCTGGAAGCCCGCCGCACGGCCGCACAGGCCACTGAGCCGGACGCGGAGGGCACGGTGCCCGAAGTGAAGACGCTGGCAGATCTCGAGCGCGAGGCCATCCTGGGCGCCATTCGCACCCTGCACGGCGACAAGCTGCAGGCGGCGCGGCTGCTCGGCATCGGCAAGACGACGCTCTACCGCAAGCTGAAGGAATACGGCATCGTGGACCCGCTCAAGGAAGAGTAGGCAACGGGAGGCAGAAGCCGCAGCCGGACGCGCCGGTCCATTCAGAAAGAACAAGCCAGAACCGACCAACAGTCTCAAGCGGAAATCCGCAGGGACCCTGGAACAGCCCCCGGACCCACGCTGGCCGTGCGGGCAGATGAGGAACAGAAAATGAGCATTCTGATCGTGAGTGGAATCGAAGGCGCCCGCAACTGCGCCGCCGTGGTAGGCACGCAACTTGGAACAGAAGTGGAGGTGGCCGAGGGCCGCAAATCCGCGCTGGCAACGCTGCGCCGCCAGGAGTTTGATGCCGTGGTGGTGGACGAAACCATGGCCGAATGCGACCCGGCGGCCGCGGAAGCCATCTGGGAGCACGCCGGATTGGCCATTCCTCTGCAAATCAACTTCGCGCTCTCCGGAGCCGCCCGCCTGACCCGCGAGATTCGCGCCGCCCTGCACCGCCGCGAGCGGGAGCAGATGCTGGCCCGGCGCGCGGCTGCCGCGGCCATTGAGACCGAACTGAAAACCACCGTCGCCGGCCTGCTGCTCAACTCGCAGTTGGCTCTCACGGGCAGCGAGGTGCCCGCTGCAGTTGCGGACCGGCTGCGCGTGGTTGCCGACCTGGCAGGCAGCCTGCGTCAGCAATTGGCCGCTCCCCTGGCGGTCCGCGGCGAAACCGCGGCCTGAGGAAGCCCATAGCGAAACCAGAGTACGTATACCTCGAAAGCAAGCCCCTCAAATCGACTTGGACCACCAGGGAGCGGCGACCTTGCAGAACCATCGAGAGAGCACCTTGACTCTGTTTTGCTCTCAAGAGTTTGTTGCGTTGCACGCGCACGCCGGGGCAGTCTTTGTCCCGGCGTTTTTTTGCCGCAGCGCATTGAACCGCGGCGCAGTCCGCTATGGAGTCTGCGCGGCAGGCGCCTTGGCCTTCTTTCTTCTCTTCCACCATGCCCACAGGCCCGTGGCCCCGGCGCCGAAACTGCCCAGAATCCACACTGCATTTGCCGCGGCGAACTTCGAGACCGCATCCACCAGGTCGACCTGAACGGCAATATTCTTGTCCACGGTTGCATAGTCCCTGGACAGGTTCTTCAGTTCGACGATGGCCGCCAGGTGCAGGCTGAGTGTTCCGGCGTGTTTCGGAACGACGTCCCACTCCCATTCTGTCGGCAGGTCGCCGCCCACGATCTGCTCTTCCGAACTGAGCGGCGTGATCTCGAAGTCGGCGCTTTTGAGCGTCATTTTCATCTTGGCCGAGACCGGAGTTGCCTCGGTCTCCGTCGTGGTTCCCTGGCCGGCCGGCATGCCGGATTCCAGCCTCTGCACCGAGATCCTGTCCGAAGCGATACGAGCGAAGACGCGTGCCGTATTTCCGGTTTTCATCTTTTCCGGGGCACTATAGGCCAGGTTCCCCTTCCTGAGTGTGGCCAGGCTTTGCTCAATGAGATCGTCGTCTGTAGGAGAAGCTGCCCGCTGCCCGGAGGACGAAGCTGCTGTTTGTTGGCCAGGAACTTGTTCCGAGGTTGACGGAGTCTCTTCGGCTGGAGCCGCAGCCGGGGCCGCAGGCGATTCTGTCCCAGCGGCCGGAGCGCTTTCGAGCGCTGCGGCCGGCGCTGGAGCCCCTGCAGTGACCGCCCCGAAGCTTATCTCTTGCATTCTGCTCCGAAACATCACCAGCAGCAGCAAAAAGCCTGCAAAGATGGCGACGGCAGCGACCGCAACGAATCTGTGGCGTGGCCTTTTCCTCACGGGGACCTCCGGCGGAGAAGCATGGAGAACTATAGCGCAGGAGTTGCGCTCTCTGCGACAGGAAATCATGGCCGGATAGGTTGGCTGCGCTCGGCGTTCCCGGCGGGAATCTGCAGCCGCAGCTTTGGCGCAATGGCGTAAGCTGGTCTGAACATGAAAGATTCCGCCGTCCTGCTCATCGATTGCCCGGACCAGAGGGGCTTGGTTGCGCGCGTCTCGTCGCTGCTCTATGCGCACGGCGCCAACATTCTGCACGCCGACCAGCACCAGGACCACAATCTCGGCCTGTTCTTCATGCGCGTCGAGTGGGGTCTCGCAGACGGCAGCCCTTCCTCGCCACACGCCTTCGATCTGGAGGCCTTCAAGACCGCCTTTGCGCCGCTGGCCGCCAGTCTCGGCATGAACTGGCAGCTGACCGTGGGCACCCGCCGTCCGCGCATGGCGCTCTTTTGTTCGCAGTACCTGCATTGCATGGCCGACCTGCTGCATCGCTGGCGCACCGGGGAACTCTCCTGCGAGATTCCGGTGATCGTCTCGAATCATCGCGATGTGGAGAAACTGGCTGCGTTCTACGACGTTCCTTTCGAGCACGTTCCCGTAACTGCGGCGACGCGCGCGGAGGCCGAGGCGCGACAGGTGGAATTGCTGGAGAGGCACGGCGTCGATTTCGTGGTGCTGGCCCGCTACATGCAAATCCTCTCGCCGGAATTCGTTCGCCGCTCTCCGAATTCGATCATCAATGTGCACCACTCGTTTCTGCCCGCCTTTACCGGGGCCAAGCCCTATCACGCGGCGCACGCGCGCGGAGTGAAACTGATCGGAGCCACCAGCCACTACGTCACCGAGATCCTGGACGACGGACCGATCATCGAGCAGGATGTGGCGCGGATTTCGCACCGCGACCAGGTGGAAGACCTGGTGGAGCGGGGACGCGATCTGGAGCGGATCGTGCTGTCGCGCGCCGTTCGCTGGCACCTGGACCGGCGTATCCTCTGCTACGGCAACAAGACCGTGGTCTTCGACTAATACGACTAATACTACGGTTGTACTTCGCGAGAACGCTGCAAGAGAACAAGGATCCGGGCCTAAAGGCCGCCTATTTTGCAGCGTTTTCAGGGGCCTGAAGGCCCCTGCTCCCTCCGCAAAAGTCGGTCTGCAACTGTAGTACTAAGTCGTGCTGGCTCTACCCATGCCGATGAGTACTGCGAGCAGGCCTGAGTTCGAGAGCGAGATTCGTCTCCGCTCCACCTCTCCCGGTACAATCGTTGGCGTGACTACGAGTCTTTTCGACCTTTATAAAATCGGCGTCGGTCCATCGAGTTCGCACACCATGGGGCCCATGCGCGCGGCCTGCCGCTTTGCGCGGGAACTGGGCGAGCGCGGGCTGCTCTCTCGGGTGGCGCGCGTACAGGCTGAGCTTTACGGCTCATTGGCGCTGACCGGGGTGGGGCACTCCACCGACCGTGCGGTTCTGCTCGGTCTGGCCGGCAACGAGCCTGCGGCGATTGATCCTGCAGCCATCGACTCCACCGTTGCGGCGATTCGCACAGAGCGCAAGATTCGATTGGCCGGAACACACCTCATTGATTTCGAGGAAAGCCGCGACCTTCTCTGGCGGCGCGACACGATGTTTCCTCCCGGCGCGCGGACACCGCATCCCAACGGGTTGCGCCTGAAGGCCTTCGATGCGGCAGGCGTGCCGATAGACGAGCGCACCTTCTTTTCCATCGGCGGCGGATTCATCACCGAAGACAGCGCGGAGGGCTCAAAGCCAGGGGCGCTGCCCAAAGAAAAGCAGCAGGCCGCGATTCCCTTTCCGTTTCACAATGCGGCGGAACTGCTGGCTACGGCCGAGGCCAACGAACTCTCCATCAGCCAGTTGATGCTGGAGAACGAGTGCGCGCTGGCGGTCCGCTCTTCCGAGTTGTCTCCGGTGGAAACCGTGCGCCAGGGCATCGACCGCATCTGGCAGACGATGCGGGGTTGCGTAGAGCGCGGCGTTGCGGCCGAAGGAATTTTGCCTGGCGGCCTGAATGTGCGGCGACGCGCGCATCGGCTCTCCCTGCGACTGCATCAGAAGGAAGCAGATGGCTTGCGCGGCGACCCGCTGGCCCCGCTGGACTGGGTCACAGTGTGGGCCATGGCGGTGAACGAAGAGAACGCCGCCGGCGGACGCGTGGTGACCGCACCCACCAACGGTGCGGCGGGCGTGATTCCCGCCGTGGCGCATTACTATGAACGCTTCTCGCCCGACGCGGACCACGAAGGCCTAATGCGCTACTTTCTTACCTCTGCGGCGATCGGCATACTCTACAAGGAAAATGCCTCCATCAGCGGAGCGGAAGTGGGCTGCCAGGGCGAGGTAGGCGTGGCCTGCTCGATGGCCGCCGGCGGGCTCACCGCGGCATTGGGTGGAACCAATGGACAGGTGGAACACGCAGCCGAGATTGGCATGGAGCACAACCTGGGCATGACCTGCGACCCCATCGGCGGGCTGGTGCAGATTCCCTGCATCGAGCGCAATGCCATGGGCGCGGCCAAGGCGATCCAGGCCTCGCGCATCGCGCTCAACGAGAGCGAAGGGCACAAGGTCTCGCTCGATCAGGTGATTCGCACCATGTATCTGACCGGGCTCGACATGCAATCGCGCTACAAGGAGACCAGCCTGGCGGGGCTTGCACTGAATATCATCGAGTGCTGAGAGATAAGGCCGCTCCGGTTTCGTCGAACGTCCTTCAAACGCGCTATCCTGCCGAAGAGGATGACCTTGCCGATTCCCGAGAACGATCCGATTGAGTTAGGTTCCGCACTTCCGCCACCAGCACCCATTCCTGCGCGGCTCACGGTTGCGCCTGCCTGGCACACCGTGGTGCTGGTCGCGGCCATTGTTGCCATTTCCGTACATGGAGCGGCGCGGATTTCCGCGCTGCACGGGCCTCTGAACCGGCTGGCGACCTATGGCTTTACGGCGGCGATGGAAGCGGTCCTGCTCGCCTGGGTGCTATTGGGATTGCGCCTGAGGAAAACTCCGTTCCGCTCCCTGCTCGGCAATTTCAAATTGGACATGCGATCCATCGCGGTCGATCTTGGCTTCGCGATGGTCTTCTGGATCGCCTCACTAATGGTGCTGGGCGCGCTGGGCCTTGCGTGGACGGGCGTGGAAGCCGCAGTGACGCACCGGCCCGCGCCCGCCCATGCTTCCGGACAGACTGGACAAGCCCGGCAACCCTTTGCGCCCGATCCTTCCGAACAGCAGGCGTTACGCGCGCTGGCGCAATTGGCGCCCGCAAACGCCGGCGAAGTTGCCGCTTGGACGCTGCTCTGCCTCTTCGTCGGCTTTGCCGAGGAGGTGGTCTTTCGCGGTTACCTGCAACGTCAGTTCATCGGCTGGGCGCGAGGCGGCGTGATCGCGGGCGTGCTGTTTTCCGGCGTCGTCTTCGGCGCAGCGCATGCCTACCAGGGCACACGCAACATGGTTCTGCTCGCGGTCTTCGGCGTACTCTTCAGCGTGCTGGCGCTCTTCCGCCGCAGCCTGCGCGCCGGGATGTTTGCGCATAGCTGGCACGATCTGATTGCAGGACTGGCGCTGGCGCTGTTGAAGTCCACCCATCTTATTTGACCTGCTTGCGAGACAACCAATTCCACGCGCGAAAAAATGTTGCTCTTTTTTCTACCATCACTACGTTTTTCTCTTGACACTGATCGAACATGAAACTATACATTCCTCAACTGCACTAAGTGTTGCAGCGTCGATGCAAAATCATCGAAAGGGAGAATAGGCAAATGGCAACCAAAAAGGCAGCCAAAAAGGCTCCCGAGAAGAAGGCAGCCAAGAAGGCCGCGAAGAAAAAGTAACGGAACCATCCAACCAAAAGGCAACACCCCAGGGGGACGCATTCAGCGTTCCCCTGAAGTGTTTTTGGGAATGAATTAGACTGGAGAACGCAGCAACCGCAAGGGGGAAGATTCGTGACACGGCGCCGCTGGATTGCCGAACATTGGGACGAAGTAACCGCAACCATCGTAGGCGCGCAAGCCGAGCACATGGCGCGCGTGCTCCGCGCCCAGCCGGGCATGGAAGCCGATGTAGTGGCGGGCGGACATGTCTTTCACGCCGAAGTCGCTGCCGTCGCTCCCACCGAAGTCCGCTTCAATCTTGGACCGGAACTTGAAGCGGATCCCGCACTGCCCGTCACGCTGGTGATGGCGGTCTACAAGTTTGACCACATGGAGTGGGCGATCGAGAAGGCCACTGAGCTGGGAGTTGCCGCGATCGCGCCAGTGATTGCGCGTCGGACAGAGAAGCATCTGGCCGAAGCCGCGCAAAAGCGCACGGAGCGATGGCGGCGCATTGCACTCGAGTCGTCACAGCAGTCGCGCCGCTCCGAAGTGCCGGAGATTTACGATCCGGCGCCCCTGGCTTCGCGCCTGCGTGCGGCTTCGGAGTCGACGCGCATTGTGCTGGCGGAGCAGGAGCGCACCACCACGCTGCGCAACGCTCTCGAAGAAGCCATCGCTGCCGCGGAAACGGAAATGCCCGCTCTCGAAATCGCCATCGGCCCCGAAGGTGGATGGGCTCCCGCCGAAGAAGCTCTCTTTGACGCCAACGGCTGGCGCGCCGTGTCTCTCGGTCCGCGCATTCTGCGTGCGGAGACGGCGGCGATTGCCGCGCTGGCCGTGGTCTCTTCCTATCTGGAGTAGAGAGACGAGTTCCCGCAACTCTCGAGAATAGGTAAAGAAGGAAAGGGCGCCCCACATCTCGCTTTTTGGAGATGTGGGATTAACACTCGGGAGCGACGCGCCCTCAGTGCGCTTACAGCGAAACTCCTCGTTTCCAGGGGATGAAATCGTTCTGACCCAGTAGTTCCGCCTTGGTCAATCGCTCCCCACTGGCCACTTCGATCGATAACTCCAGCAATTCCTCGGCGCACTCCGCGATTGTCCGCTCGCCGCGCACGATCGCGCCCGCGTCGAAGTCGATGATGTCGTTCATGCGTTCGGCCAGCGCGGAATTCGTGGCAATCTTGATCACTGGCGCGATGGGATTGCCGGTGGGCGTTCCCAGACCGGTGGTGAACAGCACCAGACTCGCGCCCGCGCCCACTTGTGCCGTCACGCACTCCACGTCATTGCCCGGCGTGCAGAGCAGGTTGAGTCCCGGCGTGCGCGCGTACTCAGGAAAATCCAGAACGCCGCGAATCGGCGCAACTCCGCCTTTGCGCGCCGCGCCTGCGGACTTGATGGCGCCGGTAATCAGTCCGTCCTCGATGTTGCCCGGCGAGGGATTCATCTCGAAGCCCGACTGCACTGCCCTGGCGCGCGTCTGATAGGTCTGCGTGAGTTCGCAAAAGCGTGCGGCCAGTTCATCGGAGACGCAGCGGTTCACCATCTCCTGCTCCACGCCATGTAACTCGGGAAACTCCGAAAGCAAGGTCGTGCCGCCCACGCCCACCAGCAAATCCGAGAGATAGCCGACCGCGGGATTGGCGGAGATGCCGCTGAATCCATCCGAGCCGCCGCACTTCAGTCCCACCGTCAACGCGGAAAGCGGCGCAGGCGCGCGCTCCGGGCGGTTGGCCTCGGCGAGCGCGGTGAAAGTCCCTTCCAACGCGCGATTCATCAGCTCGGACTCACTGCCCGACTTCTGATGATCGAAGACCAGCACCGGCTTGGTCCGTTCGGGATCGCGCGCGTTGAGCTCATCCATCAGCATGGAGACCTGCGCGTTCTGGCAGCCCAGGCTGAGCACCGTGGCGCCGGCCACGTTGGGGTGGTGAATGTATCCGGCCAGCAATCCGCAAAGCGCTTGCGCATCCTGGCGCGTTCCACCGCAGCCGCCCTGGTGTGTGAGAAAGCGAATGCCATCGAGTTGCGGAAAGACACGGCCGGCGCGCGCGGCGGCAACCTCCGCTCTCAGTTCCCTGCCGCCGTCGCGCCCTTCCACCAGGCGGCGCACCAGCTTGCGATAACTTGATGGACTGCCGTAGCCAAGTTCCTCTTCGAGAGCCTCCCGCATGCGCTCCACGTTGCGGTTTTCGCAGAAGACCAGCGGCACCACGAGCCAGTAATTGCGCGTGCCCACCTGCCCGTCGACACGATGAAAGCCCATGAAACTACGTCCGCTCCACGCCGAAGCATCCGGCAAGGAGAACGCCATCGGCTGACGTACCGCCGAGTACGCCTGCGCACAATCCCGCACGTTACGCGTCGTCAGGAGCGCGCCGCGCTCGATGGATTCCGCTGCCTCGCCGACCGTCATGCCATAGAGAATGATCCGGTCGCCGGGATCGAGGTGGGTGAGCGCCAACTTGTGTTTCGCGGGAAGGGCTTCTGCAACCGCAAACGACAGCGCGCCTGCACGCGCGGTCACGCCGATCGCCAGCGGAACAAGCGCCACCGCAACGTTATCGCGCGGATCGATTTGAAGAATGGTTTCCGCCATAAGAAAGCTCAAGTGCGCAAACAAACTCGGGAGCCGATGAACAAGCCTACTCCCAGCAAGGATACAACCGAATCGCCGCAGGGAAGACTCCCGCGAGCTCGCCGTTATTTATCCGGCCCGATTGAGTTGACACAAAGCAGAACAAAAGCAACTGCAGATCCTTCGACTTCGCTGCGCTTCGCTCAGGATGACAACTCTCGGGTGATGCAATTCTTTGGGGAAGGATCAGTAAGTTTGTGGCTGGAACTCGTGGAGTGATATACCTTACCTTCGAAGCGCGCACCTGCCCGCACGGTCGCCATTGCGCTTCGGCATCGCAAGGAGAAGCCTCACTATGGCTCGTTTGATTCCAGTTCGACCTATTTCAGGAGCACTTTTCCCACACATCCTCGGAGCAGCACTCAGCGTTGCGCTCCTCTCCACAACGCTTTACGGTCAGGCTGCGCCGTCCGTCACGATCCATTGGGACAAGACAACGGTGGTTTCGCGGACCACGCCCACGCTGCAGGTGGTGGTCAATCCGCCCTTGCGGCCGGGCGATCCGTTGAGCGCCGCCTCTTACAAAGCCGTCAAGGAACTGGGCGCCGACTACGTGCGCTATGTGCCGTGGCTGCCGTATCCCCGGCTCGCCGTAGCTGAACTGGAAGCGCCCACGCCTGAGAAGACGAGCTGGGATTTCAGCGTGATCGATCCGATGACCAAGGACTTTCTGGCTGCCACCGAAGGCCATTCGCCAGTGATGAACTTCAGCACCATGCCGGCGTGGCTGTTCGAGACGGAGAAGCCGGTCACGTATCCCACTGACCCCAATCAGGTCGAATGGAACTACACGCAGGGCACCGAGTTGCGCGACCCCAGCGGCAAGCAGTTGGGCGACTACTACGCGCGCCTGGTGAGCTGGTATGTGAACGGCGGCTTTGCCGATGAGAACGGCGTGCGCCACAACTCCGGCTATCACTACAAGTTCCCGGTGTGGGAGGTTCTGAATGAGGTGGAATCCGAGCACACCATGACGCCGGAGCAGTACACCGCGCGTTACGACGCCATCGTAAGCGCCATTCATCAGGTCTCGCCGGAGACCAAGTTCGTCGGCCTGGCGCTGGCCGCTCCCAGCACGTCGCCGCAATACTTTGAGTATTTCCTCGACCACAAGAATCACCGCGCCGGCACTCCACTGGACTTTATCTCCTATCACTTTTATGCAACGCCGGAGGGCGGGCAAAACCTCGAGACCTGGCAGTACTCCTTCTTCGATCAGGCCAACGGATTTCTGAACACGGTGCGCTATGTCGAGGCCATTCGCAAGCGGCTTTCGCCGGAGACCAAGACAGATTTGGATGAGTTGGGCGTGATTCTGCCCACCGACAACACGGCCGCGGACAAGACCCCGCCCCCGCCAGCGTACTGGAACCTGGCCGGCGCGCTCTACGCGCATCTCTTCACCGAGTTGACGCGGATGCAGATTGACGTCATCGGCGAATCGCAGTTAGTCGGCTATCCCACGCAATATCCCAGCGTGAGCATGATGAACTGGCAAAACGACAGGCCCAACGCGCGCTTCTGGGTGCTCAAGCTGCTCAAGGATTCCTTCCACCCCGGCGACTCTCTGGTCGAGACCTCGATCGGCTCCGGCGAACTCGACGCGCAGGCATTCGTCACACCCGCCGGCCGTAAGTTGCTGCTGGTGAACAAGCGCAACCGCGCAGTGGATGTTACGCTTCCCGATGCGGAGAAAGCCAGCGCGCTTGCCGTGGATGGCGAGACCGGCGACGGCCCGGCGCGTACCGTAAGGCCCACGGACGGCAAGATCAAACTGGAGCCCTTCGCCGTCACGGTGGTGAGCTGGTAGAACTGGCGATTGATAAACGGCCGCGCACATTCAGTGTGGTGAATCTGAGGTTCGCAGAAAAACCTGTGGCCTAGTTGCTGTGCGAAGAGAATTGAAAATGCAGATCCTTCGCTACGCTCAGGATGACAATCTTCATGGGCGAACTTGGGAGACGGGACACTAGAGAGCTCAGCAGACTCTCTAGATGTGCGCGTAATGCAGCAACAGCCCGGCCAGCGCCGCGCCCATGAGGTCGCCGATGATCGGGATGGGCGCGTAACTCCAGTTCGAGCCGCCCTTGCCGGGAATCGGCAACAGCGCGTGAGCCAGCCGCGGACCCAGGTCGCGCGCGGGATTGATGGCATAGCCGGTGGTCCCGCCCAATCCCAGGCCGATGCCCCACACCAGGCTGGCCACCAGCCACGGTCCCACGCCGGCCGCCGGCCCGGTGGCCGAAACTCCGCGCGATCCGATGGCCGCAGCCACCACCACCAGCACGGCCGTTCCCAAGGCCTCGCTGAAGATATTGAAGAGCGGACTGCGCACCGCCGCGTTGGTGCAGAAGATGCCGAGTTTGGCGGCCGGGTCGGGCGTCAGAGCCCAATGTGGCCCGTAGTGCAGAACCACCAGCGCTGCGCCGCACATGGCGCCCAGCAACTGCGCCGACCACTGGCCCAGCACCTGCTGAAAGTTGCCGGTGTTCACGGCCGTAGCGAGCGTGATGGCCGGGTTCAGGCTGGCGCCGGGACTGCCGAATGCCTGCGCCACCAGCACGCCACAGAGCACGCCCAAGGCCCATCCGGTGGTGATGGCCATCCAGCCGGCGTTGGCCGCGTAGGACTTGCGCAGCGTCACGCCCGCACAAACGCCATTGCCCAGAAGCACCAGAACCAGAGTGCCCATAAACTCGCCAAACCAAACAGAGTGCATCCCGTCTTCCTTATGCTTGCGCGTGAGCCTACAGATGCAGCAACAGCCGGTGCGCAATCCAATTCACGATTTTTGAGGACTCCAGCATTCTGCACTCTCCGCCCTCTCTTCGCCAAGAGCGATCGGCGCGACGCTGCTTCTGCGAGCGCGCAAAATGCGGTTCTCGCAGAGGTGTCGTGGAGGAGATCGGCGCGTTCCATGGTTTGGGACAGAGGCTGCACGAGGCTATCCAGGAAGGGCCGCCTGCGTTAGCATCAATAGGAAATGTCTTTTCCTATCAAAACTTGTGTTGTTTGTTCTCAGGAATTCGAACTCAGACCGGATAAACCCGGCTTCGCGAATCGCTGTCCCGAGTGCAGTGCCCCCGAGTCCACGGACTCCGCCGATGAGGCGTCCATGACCGCGGAGGAACGCAAGGCGGCCAGTGAAGTGAACGAGGCACGGCGGAGCGCCATCCGCGACCTGCTCTATCGCAAGGATTCCTGATCGCCCGTTGTCCACGCCGCAATCGGACCGAAGCGCAGGCAGGAGAGTGCCCCCTTACAGCTTAGGTTGTGCCGACGGGTTCGCGCCCGGCGTTGCCTTCGCGTAATTCGGCCAGCCGGTGAGCAGTTCGTTCACCACCACGTGGCCCACCGTGTAGGCATTTTCAATCGACTGCAAAAATGCACCAGTGGCGCCTGCGCGCTGCCGGTCGAGGCTCTCGGCCGCGCTCATGCCGCGTGGGGGACGGTCGTAGTTGCTCACCGTCCGCAGCACCAGGATGCGCTGACGGTCCACCCGCCCGGCCTGCGCCAGGAACTCCAACGACTGCAGCGTGCCGGTGTCTTCCATGGCGGTGGTGGCAAACTCGCCCTTGCCGCCGGTGAAGTAGCTGACCCACTGCGCGGCCCAGGCGTCGAAGAGATTCCCGTGCCAGTAGGTCGAGGAAGAGATCTCATCGCCCATGGTCACAAAGGGCGGCCGGTTGGCAGCCGCGCCGTCAAAGTTGGCGCGGATTTTCTGCAAGTGGTCCGAGTCGGCAAGCGGAGTCGCGCGCGTCAAGTTGAAAGCCCACTGGGCCAGATCCTGATTCAGCGCGAAAACCTGACCTTCGAGCGGCGCAGGGGGCTCCTCGAAGGGGCGCGTCTTGCGCAGGGGCACATAGCCGGTGGACCAGTCCGGCGGAATCTCGCGGCCGTCGATCTCGTAGCCCAGGTCGCCATCCACCACCCAGCGCGCCCACACGGCCGAGCCCAGCGAAACCCGCTCCGGGCTGGCGCCGGCGATTCCGGCGACGATCCAGTAGGCGTGACTCAGGTCAAAGCGCGGGTCCAGGCCCAGAGCCATCAGCGTGGCTGCGGCGTGTGCCGCGCCCTGGCCGGTGAGCACCGCCATCTCGCCCTCGCGGTTCATGCGCACCGCGTGATAGCCGGCCGGTAGCGGATAGACGCGGTCCAGGTGATCACGTTCGACCCAGGTTTGCAGCTCGCCGGGTGCGTCACCCGTGTCGGCGCCCACCTCGAACATGGCTACCACCACCACTTTTACCGCAATCGGACGCGGCTTTGCGGCGGATGTGATGGCAAAAGCAAAAACAAGCAGGAAGAAAAGAGAAGGACGGGCGCGCATGGTCATTGATTGAGATGGTAAACCGGCGGCTGGAGGATGGGCTTCCACCAGGGTGTGTCGACCAGCCGCGCTCCAAAGCCTGAGCGCTGTGCTCAGTTTGCAGTTGGGGTCTTTGCTGCTCCGTCCACAACCAATACGGGCACACTTCCCTTGCGGCTTTCGATGCGCAGCCCCAACTGGTCTTCGAGCGCCCTTTGCCAGAGGGCGAACATATCCGTACCCAGCTCTGGGTGCATGTCCACGCTGAAGTCATACGTACCCAAAAGGCCTGTCTTGTCCAGCACCGGAATCGGAGCCCCGCCGGCTCTCACCGGTTGGCTGGGATCTACTGCCGCGGGTATGGAGAACTGGACGGCGAGCTGGTCCGCGAACTGGCGCATATCTCCGTGAAAATGAAATCCAGCCGCCGCCCTGACTGCTTCTCCATCGCTGACTGGATGGATTTTGGAGCCTGATTTGCCGATCACCAACTCGTACACATGCATTTCGCGCATCTCGCTGTGCTCAGTCAGTTTGAACCGCTCGGCAACCAAGCTGCGCAGCATCGTGGCCATTTGTTCCCTGGTGACGGCTCCTGCGGCTCTGGCGTCGATATCGTATTCGTTCTGCTCAAGCCAGTTCGGCCCAGATACTTGATTGAGTTGCAGATGATACGCCTCGGCCACCAAGCGTTTCAGCGTGACGTTTCTGCCTGTCATCCCAGCAGGCGCGTAGGTAATTTGATTATTATCGTCCGGTCCGACCAGATGCTGGCTCGACTTCACCGAAGCGACGTCAAACGCCGGCGGCGTGGTTGCGGCTTGGCCGAGGGCCACTGAACCCAAAAGCGCGAAAGAGAAGAGAAGGCGCAGCGCATGCATGCCCCTCAGAATATTCGCCGGTACATGAATCGGCAAATAATCCCTGGCGCTCCTTCCCCGTTCCTTCTATTCCACTTGCTGCATTTTGAACTGAATCTATCCGATTGCCGATAAGTACTCGCAGAAAACATTCCGCAACCCGTCGGCGCGGAGTAGTAGACGAGGCAATGTGCGGAAATACTTAATTCGATTGTTCACGGCCGATCGCACAAAGCTTGCAGCACTTGCGCTCGTTATCATCATGCTTGCGATCCTCGGAGCGAGGTTCAACCGGACGATCTTCGGGCGGCTTTTGCGTGCGGACGCAGAATCCACGGCTGAAGTTTGGGCTGGGACCCTGTTAAACAGTACGGACGAAATTCCCGCTCTCATTGCCGGCAAACCCCCTTCGGAACGAACCTCGAGGCTTCTCAACGAAGCAATCGAGGTTGGCGATATCTATCGTTACCGGCTATGGGATTTGCATGGGCGTCAAGTCTCGGTTTCCGAGCGAGTGCCGGGAAGTCTGACTCCCAAGAGCATGGTCGAACATTGCGGAGCGCGAGGGACCCAGGCGGTTCTTTCCGGGGCCACCTGCACCGTCCTCGATACTCGCCGCATGGCGGGAAATCCCTTGCACTTTGCTTGTTCGTACGTGCCGATTATTCAGAACGGAAAAGTGGTGGGCGTACTCGAGATCTATGTGGATCTTGCGGAACACTTCGTCATGTATGGAAGAGCCTTCCTGCTGAGCGAGATCATTACAGCCATCACGATCATTTTCGCGGGAGGCATCCCGGTCTATCTGGTTCACAGCAAGATGAAGGCCCATCGCGCCGCTGCGGCGGACGCGCAATTCCTGGCTGAGCATGACAATCTCACCGGCATAGCCAACCGCAGACGGCTTGGCGAAGACGCGACTGCCGCTCTGGCCCGGAGCCGCAGGAGTGAATCGCCGCTCGCAGTGCTCCTTTTCGACATCGATCATTTCAAGGACATTAACGACACGTATGGCCACGCCGCCGGAGACGAACTGCTGCAGAAATTCGCACGGCGCATCAGTTCGGCGATTCGCGAAGAGGATACGGTCGCGCGTCTGGGGGGAGACGAGTTTGTCATTCTGCAGGCCGGAATCGCCCAGCCGATGGGCGCCAAAGCCCTGACAGAGCGGCTGCTTGCGGTGCTTGCCGAGCCGTATGAAGTCTCTGGAATTCAAGTTGTCTGCGGCTCCAGCATTGGCGTTGCCATTGCCCCGGACGATGCGGCGGAATGGGATAAGCTGCTCAGTTGCGCGGACGCCGCTCTCTATAAGGCCAAAGCCGACGGCCGCAATACCGTGTGCTTCTTCCACCCCGGAATGGATGCGAGCTTGCGCGAACGGCGCCGCATCGAATTGGATATTCATCGCGCTCTGAAGACCAACGCCTTTTGGGTGGCGTATCAGCCAATCTCCAGTTTTCACGAGGGCACCATCCTGGGATTCGAAGCTCTCGTCCAATGGCCCGAGGGTTGGCCCCTGCAATGTCCAGAGAAGTTCATCCCCATCGCCGAAGAGTGTGGATTGATGCCTGCAATAGGAGCCTGGGTGCTGGAGACGGCCTGCACGGCAGCAGCCGCCTGGAAGGAGCCGCTCAAAATTGCGGCGAATCTGACTCCAGCTCAATTTCGTCAGGGCGATATTGTCGCTACTGTAGAGAAGGCGCTGAGAGTTTCAGGACTTCCCGCTGAGCGCCTTGAACTGGAGATCACCGAGAGCCTCTGGATCGAGAACACGGATGCCGTACTCGAGCCGCTAGCCCGGCTGAAGCAAATGGGAGTTTCCATTACGCTTGACGATTTCGGCCTCGGGGATTCGAGTTTGAAGTATCTCTGGAAATTTCCGTTTGACCAGATAAAGATCGACCGTTCGTTCGTGAGAGAGATGGAAGGCGATCCCAAGGCAGCCGCCGTGATCAGTACGATTATGGCGCTGGGAACGACCCTGAATCTTACGATCACTGCCGAAGGAGTGGACACCCTCGCCCAGGCAAAGCTGCTCAATGACTCCGGCTGCGATCAGGCGCAAGGCGTCCTGCTTGGCAACCCGCTCTCAGCGGCCTCAGCCAATGCGCTTATCAAGACCGGACAGCACACCATACTCGCAGAGTTCTCTTCCAAAGGCGAGTGAAGACGCTTCTATTCCGCGTGAAAGACCACGTCGAAGAGCAGCAGGCTGACCGTGGTGAAGATAATGTCATAGCCGAGCAGAAGCTTGATCCAGAGGGTGGGGTCGCTTTCGCCGGTGAGGATGGACGTGGTGGCCTGGACCATGGCCAATAGAGCCGGAATGAAGATGGGAAAGAGGATCAGCGAGAGGAGCAGTTCGCGGTTGCGGCTGCGAATCGAAAGCGCCGCAAAGAAGATGCCGTTGCTCACCAGCGCCCATGTGCCCAGAGGCAGAACCAGCGCCAGCAGCCACGCCTGGCCCACGATGTGCAGGTTATAGAAGATGAAAAAAAACGGCGCCAGGATGATCTGCACGATGGTGACGAAAAGAAAATTGGCGAGGACCTTGGCGAAGTAGAGTTCCGCGCCCGGCGAAGGGACCATGCGTTGAGCGTCCAGGACCTGGTGGCGGATTTCGCGCGCCCAGGCCTGGTTCAGTGCGCTGACCGAGGCAAACATGGTGGCCACGCAGAGCACGCCGCCGGCGATCTGTTGCGAAAACGCGCCGCGGGGATCGAAGGCGATGGAAAACAGCACCACTACCAGCCCGGAGAAAAAGAGCATGGAGATCAGTGCGTCGAGGGAACGCCACTCGATGCGGAGGTCTTTGACGAGATGGGTCCAGAGAGCGCTGGACATCAGCGGTGCGCCTCCGGCGAGGAGGGTTTCTGGATGTCCTTGGTCAGGTCGGCGGTCTGCACTTCCACCTCCAGCGCCTGGGCAGCACGAAGATAGTCGTCCGGAGTGAGAATGAGCTGGGTTCCGCGCGCTCCCGCCGAAACGCTGATCTTGTCGAAGAGAATCACGGTCTCGTCGACGAAGACGGGGTAGGGCTTGCGCGCGCCGAAGAGCGTTACGCCGCCGCGAATGTAGCCGGTGAGCGGTTGCACTTCCTTGAGCGGTGCCATCTCCACCTTGCGCAGCCCGGAGGCGCGGGCCAGCTTCTTGAAGTCGATTTCAGCGTCGCCCGGAATGACGGCAAAACGATAGATGCCTGTACCGCCGGTGACGAGGAGGGTCTTGAAGACCTGCTCGGGGGGCATGCCTACCTTTTTGGCGACCGAGACGGCGGAGAGATCGTCGGGATCGACCTCGTACTCGCGAAGTTCGAAGGGAATGCCGAGGGACTCAAGAAATCGTGCACCGTTGGTCTTCATAGGGTGGGGCTTCCAGGTTCAAAAGATGCAACGCGGCCGGCGTGGAGGGTGAGGATCCAGTCGGCAATGGGGGCGGCCAGATCGCGCTGATGGGTGGTGATGACAATGGTCCGGTTGCCCTGGCGGAAGCCTGCGAGCAGTTTGACCATCTGGCGCGCCGACTCCACATCCATGTTGGAGAAAGGTTCGTCGAGCAGCAGCAGTTCGGGGACGGAGAGCAGAACGCGGGCCAGGGAGGTGCGTTGGCGCATTCCTTGTGAATATTGGCCGAGGGTGCGGGGCAGATCAGGGTCCAGCCCCACTTGGCTGAGCGCTTCGGCCGGGGTCAGGCAGGCGCGTCCGGGGTAGAGCTTCCGAAAGTAGCTCAGATTCTCCTGGGCGGTCAACTCGTCGTAGAGCATGGGCGCGTGGCTCATGTAGCCGATGCGCTCGCGCGCCTCATGCGGCTCGAGCGCGCCGAAGACCGTGGCCTTGCCGAAGCTGGGACGCAGCAGTCCGGCCAGAATGCGCAGCAGGGTGGATTTGCCCGCGCCGTTCTCGCCGAGCAGAACGTAACAGCGCCCGGGCTCGAGATCGGCCGAAACCTGGCGCAGGGCGGCAAAGGAGCCGAAAAGTTTGGAGACGCCGTCGAGCCGGGCACAAACGGGCGAATTGGTGGCTGCGGAAGCGGCGTCGTTCATTCGCTTAATTTGCGACAGTTGGGGCACCTTTGGCCGGCGTGGAAACCTGGGCGGCACGCGCTGGGGGCTGGGCAGGCGCCGTGCTGGGCTGGCCTCCTGGGGCTGGGGCATACTTGCTGGCGCACTTGGCTTGCAACACTGTGGCGTGGAAAACGCCATCGCGGCCGTAGGTGCCCTCGGCCAGCGCCTGGGAATTGTCCTTGAAGGTGTCCGGAGGCGGCTCGGAGCCCTTGTAAACGACCTTGAGCAGGCGGCCCGCGGGGGCCTTCGCGGAATGGCTCTCAAACTCGTTCATCACGAAGGTGACGTGCGTGCCGTTCTCCTCGATGGTGCCGGGCTGGACGAAGCCCTCCACGCGCAACTGGCTGTGGTAAGCCTTGTCGCCCATGCCGCCGAGCTCGGCAATGGTCACGTAGTAGCTTTTGTTCGCTCCGTAACCGGAGTAGGCGAGCCAGCCGATGGTGCCGACGATAATGGCAGCCGCGATTCCGATCCGCAGGGAATTGGGGGAAGTTTTCATAGTCAGAATTTTACGATACGAGCGATCCAAAAAGGGGTCAAATCCAGAAAGATGGAGCCAGCCCGATTCGCGGCGCTTTATGGGGAGGAAACTCCCCGAGGCCTGTTGAGCCCCTCAGCCCCCGCGCTCTGGCGAAATGCTCAGTCCCCGTCTTCGGAGGAATCGGAATGGCTCGAGGAAGCGACGATTGCCGGAGTGAGAACCATGGCCACGAAAGCCAGGCCGATCATGAAGTCAAGCACTTGAGAACCCCTTCGGGCGCGTCCTGAACTGCGCCCAGCCCATGCGGCCAGCGTGCCTGCACAAGCGCAGCGCAACCGCACCTGGAACGTAGTGCAGCAGGAATAGGAGAGACAATCCCTCTTAAGTCCAACGAGCATAACCCTTTGGTAACGTGACGGATCGCTCAATCCTGCAGAAATGGCCAGGAAAGAAAGCCGGGGTGCCTCCGTTCAGACGCCAGCGGGACAGCGGGAACAGTTGCAGCCTTGAGGCCGCGCTCTACGCGTCGTCTTCGTTTTCGGCTTTGGGGATTGCGGCGACTACGGCGGGGCTAAAGACCATGGCTACAAAAATCAGGGCGACTACAATGTCATGCACGATGCAAACTCCTCTAAACAATCGGATTACCACGAAGCTGGTCGAGGCAGCGCAAACCCGGCCTCTCCGCCTGGTAATGCCACAAAATGACCCTTAGTAATCTTCTGTGTACTACCAATGTACGTGAATCTCGCCTGATTCAGGCAAAAAATTGTAAATCAGGGGTAAATTTGCGATGAGATAAGCGAAAAACCTCAAACGAAAGGAGAATGAACCGGTCGCTTCTATTGTGGTAACCACCTAAAGTTTCAGCGTGATTGGCGGATTTGTCTATTGCGCGGCGTCCAGCGCGTGGGCGGCGCGGTCCAGAGCCAGGGTCAGGACGTCCAATTGCTGCGCGGCGCGGTGGATGTCCTTGGCGTCCAGAGCTTCATTGACGCCGGGAAGAACCTGCACGGCGTAGCCAGTGAACTCGCCGGGGGCGTAGATGGTGTGCCGGTACCAGGGGCGATTGGGGAGGCCGGCGTCGGAGAGCAGGGCGGATTCGGTCTGACGCAGGGCGAGATTGAGCCGCGACAGGTCGCCGGAGGGAGCGGCTTCCAGCTTGCGAACCCGGTCTGCGGCCGCAGTAAGGCGCGCTACGGCGGCCTGGGCTGCGGAAAAGTCGAGCGTCAGCCGTTGGTCGGCGGCCTTGTGCTTCGCCGCATCAAGATACGAGGCGATGGCGCGCGCGTACGCGGCGTAATCCAGCGGAAGGGCGTCGGCGTCGGCCATGCGCAGAGCCTCAAGGCCAAAGACCCGGGCCATCTGCTGCAGATAGAAGAAGTGGGGATCGGCGTTCTTTGTGTACCACGCAAAATTGTCGAAGACCGAGTGGTAGACCCCGTAAGGGCCGCCAGAGCCAATGTCGGTGGAAGGGACGCCGACATGCTGGAAAAATGGCGTGAAGTCAGAGCCGGAACCGAGGTCGCCCACGTGAATCTCCTCGGCTGCCGTAGGGACATTGGAAGCGTGGTGCTCCTCTCCGGCGGGGTGGTTGGTGCGCCACTGCTGGTAGACCGACCCTCCCAGAGGGCTGGGAACGGAGCGGGTCAGCTCGCGCACGAACTGCTTGAGCGACGGATCGGCGGAAGCGGAAAAATCGGGGCCGGAGACGCCGACGTCCATGTTGAAGTAGGCCACGGCTCGTTCCAGGGCCTTGGCGTGTCCTTCCACCCACTCGGTTGAACCGATCAGACCTTCCTCCTCGGCGTCCCAACTGCAAAAGACAAGGGTGCGCTTGGGCCGCCAGCCCTGGTGGAGCAGGGCGCCGATTCCATGCACGGACTCCAGCATGGCAGCGGTGCCGCTGGAAGGATCGACGGCGCCGTAGACCCAGGCGTCGCGGTGATTACCGGCAATCACCCATTCGTCCGGGTACTCCGCGCCTTTAGCCTTTCCAATCACATCCCAGATGGTGCGCAGTTGGTAGTCCTGGCGGGAGACCAGGTGGACGCGGACGGCGCCCGGCCCCTCTGCTTCTCCCACGTGGTAATGGAAGGGCAACGCTCCCTGCCAGCCCTGGGGCACATTGGAGCCTTTGAGGGCTTTGAGGATGGGAAGTGCATCGTGGTAGCTAAGCGGGATGGCTACGATGCGGGGCTGGCTCGGGGATTTCTCCATCGGAATGCGGGCCGAATTCGGCAGGTCCGGTATGGAGGCCACGCCGGGAGTCTCGGGGTCGCCGGGAAACTTGAAGAGATATTGCACCGAACCGCGCTGCACGCCGGTCTCGGGACGCCACGGCCCCAGAGGGTAAGCTGCGCCCTTGTCGTAGCCGTCGTCCTGCGGATCGGAGTAGAGAAGCACACCCAGCGCGCCGCGCTGTTCGGCGATGTAGACCTTGACGCCGCGGAAATTGGCGCCGTAGCGGGTCAGAACGATTTTGCCGCGAATGTCGATGTGCTGGGCCGCAAGCTGGTCAAAGTCCTCCAGCCGTCCGTAGTTGGCATAGACCACTTCGGCCGTCACGTCGCCGGAGCCGGAGGAACCGTTGAAGGGCATCACGACGCGAGGATCGTCCTGATATGGGTCGCCCGTGACGTGCTCGCGCGTGGGGCCGCTCATCAGCAGCTTGCCGCCGCCGTCGTAGGCCTCCACCCGCACCTCTTTGGGCTGGTTAAGCAGAACGTGGTAGAGAACGATCTCGGTATCGAGGCCCGCCGCGCGGAATTTCTGCGCCACGTACTCGGCAGTCTTGTGGTCCTCGGGAGTGGCGGCCAGATGCGGTTCCGCAGTGAGAACTTTGAGATGCTGACCGGCCAGTTTGGCGTCGGGCACGGCCAGAAACTTCTCCTCGACCTTCGCCTGAGCCGCGAAATCCACATACCCGAAAACCACCGGCCCGGAAGCCGCGCTCGAGGTCTGGGCCCGCAGCGGAGAAGAGGAAAATGCCAGTTGAAAGAGTGCCGGAATCAGCAGAAGCCCAAGCCGCGTACGCACCATCATCGAATCAGCCTTTGCACATAGAGATAGGGCCGATCGACATGCCAGGCGGCAGGGGAACGGCTGCAGTACCGCATCCTGATAACGCCCCAGCTTACACTATGAGGGGGAACCCCTTTCTGAACACCCAACAGCAGCCAAACCCGGAGCCCCAGGAGGTCGAGGCTGAAGAAGCGGCCATGGCGCATGCTCTGGCCAGTGCGGAGCGGGAGCGTTTTCCGCCGGTGGTGCGCGCCCTGGCCAACCCCAACTTTCGCCTCTTCTGGAGCGGCAACTTCCTTTCCAACATCGGCACCTGGATGCAGAATGTGGCCCTGGGCTGGCTGGTGCTCACGCTCACCAACTCCGCCTTCTGGCTGGGCGTGGTGGGCTTTGCCGGTTCGATTCCGTTCCTCTTCATCACCCTCTTCGGCGGCGTGGTGGCCGACCGCGTGAACAAGCGCCGGCTCCTGCTGGTGACGCAGAGCGGAATGATGATTCTGGCTTTTCTGCTGGCCGCGCTGGCGTACTTCAAGGTCATCACCGTGTGGGAAGTGATCCTGATCTCTTTCCTGAACGGCGTGGCCCTGGCGATGAACCAGCCCAGTTACCAAGCTCTGGTCCCGCAGCTGGTCCGGCGCGAAGACCTGACCAACGCCATCGCTCTCAATGCCGTGCAATTCAATTCGTCGCGCATTCTGGGCCCGGCGCTGGGCGGCTATGCGATGCTCGTGCTGGGCATGGCGGGCAACTTCTTTTTGAACGGCCTGAGTTTTCTGGCGGTGCTGTGGGCGCTGGTCCGCATCCGCTACCCCAAGGAGAAACCGCCCGCCCGCGAGAGCGTGTTGACCAGCCTGGTTGCGGGTTTGCGCTACGTGCGCGGCAATCCCCAGATGTACGTGCTGGTGTGGATGATCGGCATCGCCAGCCTGATGGCCATGGGCTTTCTCACCTTCATTCCCTACTTTGCGCGTAACCAGCTGGGCACGGGCGAGAGCGGCCTGGGATGGCTCCTGGCCGGCTCCGGCGCTGGTTCCGTCATGGGTGCGGTGACGGTCGCCTGGCAAGGCAGAATCCGCCATCGCGGCGCGGTGATCGCCCTGGGCAGCGCCGCGGTCATGGGCGCCATCGTCGTCTTCTGCTACTCGCGCAACTTTGCGCTCTCCGAGTTCCTCATGGTGCTCGAAGGTTTCGGAATGATCCTCACCATTTCCTCGGTCAACGTGGCCATGCAAACCCTATCTTCTGAAGAGATGCGGGGGCGCGTGATGAGCATCTACGGAACCTGCTTCCTGGGCCTGCCGCCCATCGGCGCTCTGCTGGCCGGCGAGTTATCGCGTCACATTCCCACCAACCACGCCCTGGCGCTGATGTCGGGCGTATCGATGCTCATCTTCCTTGGCTTCTTCGCGTTTTCCCGGCCGTTGCGCGAGCTGGACTGACGCTGGTTCTTGACTGGGACATCTGTCCTTCTTCATCGAGTTCAAATGGCTATGGCGGATTGCGGCCGGAGATGATTCGATCAGGAAGAGTCGGCGCATGTTGATGGAACCTTTCTGCGGCCGACTCCCGCGCCGCTGCATGTTGGGCTATGGCGATCGCCAGAGATTGAACGACCAACAAGCTTTTCTCATGGAAGAGATGCTGGTTTCAGATTGACCAGGAACGATGTGCGCTGGGCGCTCGCCGTGGGCGGCAGATGCGTCTCGGCGAGGCCGGGGCCGTCGAAGCGCCGATAGGAGAGCTTGTTCTGTGGTCCCACGCTGACGAACTCTACCGCTGTGGGGCTGTCAGGGACTCTGCCGCCGAACCAGTGGGGGTCATCGCGCTGCGTCCAGGTCACCAACGCGAGGATTGCGCCCTCACGATAACTGGGGGCGGCTGGAGATGCGCTTCGTGCGTGCAGAGACAGGACAGCCGCTTGGTTCCCGTAGAGCATCGACATGGTGTGAGTCTGTGGGGCAACGAACATGGTGATCGAGGGCCAGCGCAGAGGCTGATACGGCAGGCTGCTGGGAAGCTCCGCAGCGCGGTTGTTCACGCTCTCCTGCAGAGTCGAGCGCGCGCTCGTTATCGGCAGCGTGTAGACGTAGTCGTTCCCCTTCACGGGCTGGTGGCATCCTGTGCATTCGCGGACAAAGCGCGCATTCTGGCCATAGGGCCTCAGGTCAGCTCCACGCCAGCGGCCCCATCCCCATCCCTCGGTCGAGAAATATTTCTTCGAGTCCTTGATCATCAGTTCAACCTGCACGAACGCGCCGGGATAGACGATGCCGTCGGTGCTAAGTTGCTGTTGCCAGGCGACCTTCGCGAAGCGTGTTCCGTCCGGCCATGGCGAGATATGACCGAAATCCGCAGCCTGGATGGCGACGTCGTTGCCCAGGATGAAACGGAAAGAATTGTTGTCGCCGCGATCCGTGATGCTCAGAGGCTTCCAACTTTCGAACGACGGATCGAAAGCGACACCGTTCCATTCGGGCGCGACACTCTCAAGACGAATCGAAGCGGTATCGGCGTTCAGCGCCGCGACCTGAGCACCGCCCGTGGTTGCGGAAGGCGCCGCCAACGGGGCCCATGGGGCGAGGTATGCTTTCAGCGCAGCCAGATCTTGCGACGAAACTCTCGCCTCCGGATGCAGCGCGAGGAACCGAGGAAGCGGCATCGCACCAAGCTGGATCATGTTCACTGCCTCATAGAGCGCTGCCTTCTGCGCTGCCGCGGGCTTGCTTCCAAGCGTGGAGAAGTCCAGATGATCGCGCGCTGTCAGGATGTCCTTGCGAACCAGCCAGTAGGCGGGCTCAATCTCATCGAACCAGGCAAGCCTCCGCTGATCGGAGTGGCAGCTATAACAATCCTTCTCGAGAATTTGATGGATGTTCGGCGGCACCTGGAGTTCGGCCGTGGCAGGCTTGGAGCGGATGCCAGGACGCACGCATTGGAGGACGACGAAGGCAAAAGCAAGCACGAGGGCGAATTTCCAAAAAGATTTCACTGGTTCCATTCCTTTCTCTGATAGGGACGTCTGTTTCTGGACCAAGAATTTCGCGCTGGCGCGGTGTCGAACTTGATTGTGCTTCAGGCGGGTGACTGCTCCCGCAAATCACTGCAGTTGTCCCGCGCCCGATCACGCAGCGGATCAGGTGGAAGGCAGCGGTTTGAAATTGGCGATCGCAAAATCAAATACAGAGATGCATCACACGGATATTTCCGTCGTCAGTATGGAGCACGATGGCACAATCTTTTGAGTTACGTTTCCCGATGCATAGACAGCCAGCTTATCGAAGATACTGTCGTCACAACCAACCCTGCCAGCCTCAAGCCGGTTGTCATTTTGAGGATATATCCGGAGCTGCCGGAATGCGCAAAGTAACAGAGGTTCCGCGCCCGAGGTCACTGGCGATCTCCGCGTTGCCGCCATGAAGAGTCATAATGCTCTGCACGATCGCCAAGCCCAGGCCCGTGCCGCCCGAGCTCTTCGAGCGTGATGAATCAACGCGGAAAAAGCGATCGAATACCCTGGGCAGCGCTTCGGCCGGAATGCCGGCGCCCGTGTCTTGAACCTCGATGCGCATCCCGGCATCGTCGCTGGAAGCAGCCAAGGTTACGGACCCTCCCGGCGGAGTATGCACAATGGCGTTCGACACCAGGTTGCTCACTGCGCGCAATATCAGCGAGCGATCCAGTTCCATCGTGAGCGGCTCCTGGCTTTCGATGGCAAGGAGCGAAATGCCTCCCATCGCTGCGGAGGCTTCGTAGTAATCGCGAACTGCGATCACTAACTCACCTACGTTCACGCGCTCGCGGCGCAACTCATTCAGAGGGCTCTCTGCGCGGGCAAGGAACAGGAGGTCGCCTATCAATTCCGAGAGCCGGACCGCCTCTTCCAGGGACGACTCCAGCACGTCGCGGTACTCATCGACGGTCCGCGCCCGGGCCAGAGCGACTTCGGCTTCGCCTCGGATAATGTTGACCGGCGTGCGCAGATCGTGTGCGATGTCCGCGGAGAATCTGGAGATCAATTCGAAGGATTCTTCCAGCCGGTCCAGCATCGCATTGAAGGTCCCGGCCAACGATGCCAGTTCCAAGGGATAACCCTGCGCCTGGATCCGTTCCCGCAGATTCGTCGATGTGATTCTCCGAGCCATTGCGGCGATCTCCTGGACCGGGCGAATGCCGTGCCGCGCGATCCGGTATCCGGCCACGGGGAAGAGAACGGACGAGGCCAGCAGGATCGCCCAGAACCAGAGACGGTAGCGCGACAGCAGTTCCTCTTCCTGTGAAACGTCGATGGCGATTTGGATGGTGTCGTTGTGAACAGGAGGTGTGCCCACCGCGGCAGTGGCGCTGGCCGCCAGGAATCCGTGTCCGTGCCTGCCCGCCATTGCAATCGAACGTTCAGGATGGCTTCCGGTTCGATTCACAAGCTCCGCAAGATCCAACTGTTCGGCCATACCGGGGGTGGTGAGGATAGGCGCCCCATGTTCATCGAGAAGACGGATGTAGAAATGCTGGTAGCGGCGCGCCGCCGACTCCAGTTCAATCTCTTCCCGCAGCGCATCCTCGTCCTCCGGGCGCTCTCGCAGCATGGTGCGGAGCACGTGGATCTTGTCGGCAAGAAACAGTTCCGTGCTTCTGTCGAGTTCGGTCCGCAGCACGATGTAAAGACTGGCCGTGGCCAGCAGCACCAGCAACAGGCCGGCCGACGAGTACGCAGCGGTCAGCCGAAATGCCAGTGTGCGGCGCAGATGCGGCACGGTGGCTGCGCTACGATTCGGCTTCAAGGACATAGCCGGCGCCGCGCACCGTTTGAATCAGCTTGACGGGGAAGGGGTCGTCCACCTTGCTGCGCAATCTGCGCACATTCACATCCACGACGTTGGTATCGCTGTCGAAGTTCATATCCCAAACCGACTCGGCAATCAGCGTGCGCGATAGCACTTCGCCGGCGCGCCGCGCCAACAGGGTCAGCAACAGGAACTCCTTCGAAGTGAGGTCGAGCCTCTGGCCGGCACGCGTCGCGCGCTGGCGCAGGAGATCGATCTCAAGGTCGGCCATGCGCAGGGTCTCCTGCGGGCGCGGCGTTGAGCGGCGCAGCAACGAGCGCACCCGGGCAAGAAGCTCGGAAAATGCGAAGGGCTTCACCAGATAATCGTCCGCGCCCAGCTCAAAGCCATGCACGCGCTCGTGTACCGCGTCGCGAGCTGTCAGCATCAGGACCAGCGCCTTGCGGCCCGCCGCGCGCATGCGCGCCAGCACCTGCCATCCCTCCAGACGGGGCAGCATGACATCGAGAATGATGAGGTCGAAATCAACCTCCACGGCCAGGTGCAGGCCTTCCAGACCGTCGGCTGCAACGTCGACCACATAGCCCGCCTCGCTCAGTCCCTTTTTCAGGAACTTGGCGGTCTTTACTTCATCTTCGATTACCAGAATCTTCATGGCCAATTCCGTTTCCCGCCTCTGCGGCGTTTAACGTCTGCGCATAAACTGAGCGGCCTTGGATGGGGATTCTATTCACTCAACGGACCGCCGGCACATACGCTCAATTGAGCCCGGATTGCTGGCGGCGATAGAGCAAAACTTGTTTCTCGCCATCGGCGCGCTCGCGGGTTCTCTGGAGTGTTGCGCCCTTCTCGATGAGCGACCATGTTTCTTTCGAGCGAAGGATGCGGCCGTCTTCATGCTCCTCGATCGCAAAGACGAGGTTCGCGTCCTCCCAGGTGGCCGAGGTGTGAAATTCGTCGCCGTCGGCTCCTGTCGATACCGAGACCTTTCCATCGGTCGTGTACTTCTGGAGCGCGTGCCGCGAACTTGCATTATTGCGTGAGATCGATGTTTCCACCGTGAGTTCCGAGCCCTTTTGCTCAATGCGCAGCGCTACTTCGCCGTTGCGTTTTGGCTGGCAACGATCGTTGTCCTGCTTCCACTGGCCGGAGAAATCAGGTGTAGCCTGCGCGCTCGTTGGGAGCGTTATCGCCGCGAGGACGAGGGCGCTCAGCAAGATGCGCGCCCAGAAATGAATCGAGTTCTGTTGTTTTCTCATGCGGAGTTCACACTCGATCCACGAGGCGGGCAGTGCAGCCGCCCCGTGGACGTCTAGAGAGTTTTTAGAAGTCGAAACGCAGCGCGAACTGCATCTCGCGCGGCGTTCCCGAGCCCACCGGAGTAATAGGCGATACGATGGCGGTGTTCAGGTTGATGGTGTTGGTGATCTGACCCAACCCCGCCCCTGGCTCACAGGGTGTGGGGCCGGAGGTTGAGCCGTTGCCGATGCACGTTGCCCCCGGCTGCCCCAACTGAGGGTGATTGAAGATGTTGTAGAACTCCGCGCGGAATTCAATCTTCCCGCGCTCCCTTAGCGAAATCGTCTTGGCGGCGCCCATATCGATCTGCCAGGTGCCCGGCCCGCGAAGCAGGTCGCGCGGCGCGGTGCCGAATACGCTTGCATTGCCTTCTGCATTGAGGGCAGGAATTTCAAATGCGGCGGGATTGAACCACTCCGCAACGGTTCTGCCTCCGGGCGGAGTCAGCGGTTGACCGGTGAGCAGGGGACGCTGTGTAAGGGCCTGATTGCCGTCCGGCCCGTTCAGGCTCGTGACCACATTTACCGGAAAACCGGTGCGAGCCACCGCCGTCGTGGTCAGTTGCCAGCCGCCCGCGAGGACGTCGGAAATCGCGCCCTGGTTCAGCAATGCCTTGCCATGACCGAAGGGGAGCTGATAGACCGCGTTGCCATTGATGACGTGGCGGGCGTCCCAGGCGCCGCTGGCGGTATCGCAGGCCTGGCAAGCCTGATTCTGCGGCTGTATCTCGTCGCCGTCGCCGCTGCCGTTGGAGCCGTTGTCGATCTCGTGCGACCACATGTAATTGGCCGCCACCAGGAGCCCGTTCGAGAACGGCCGCCGCAAGGCCGCGGAGAAACCGTTGTACGTGCTCATGCCGGTTGAGCCGCGCCATTGAATGCCCGTAGAGCAAGTGCCGGCAGGCTGGCTCGGGTTCGGGGCACACTGGGGATATTGCGTCTGCGGACCATACGCGCCCGTGGACGAGTTGTACGCCAACAGGTTGGTCTCGCTTTCCTCGAGCAGATGCACGCCGTGACTGCCCAGGTAAGTGAACGTGCCCACGAACTTCTGCGGCAACTCCCGCTGCACGGAGAAGTCCCACTGCTCGACATACGAGTCCTTGCGGTCCCGTTGTTCGGCGTTCGGCGCGTAGGCTGCGGCGCCGAATTTGACCGCCTGCGGGGCCGGGCACGTTGACGGCGGGCAGTATGCGAGTGAGCTCGACGAGCTTGACGCCGAATAAGAGGGCACTTCGTTTCCGGCGGGCAGATTCTGATCGTCCAATTGTCCGTCTTCGTGGTTGATTCCGAATCCGGCGCGAAGCACCGTCTTTCCGCTCTTGTCAGGCGCCCAGGACAGACCCACGCGCGGATCGACGTCGCCGTAGTTCTGCTGGCCAAAGCTCGAGCCCGCGGGGCAGTATCCCTGCGGCCCGCAGGTCGCGAAGTCGAATGGCTCGGCGAGCCCGTTCTTCTCGCTGAAGAGCTGGAAGACGGTGTAGCGCAGGCCCAGGTTCAGGGTGAGATCCGGACGCCACTTATACTCGTCCTGGACGTAGCCTGCAATATCGTTCTTGCGCAAGTGGTTGACCGGCAGGGCGCCGGTCAGACTCGCTTTTCTGATTTGGTTATTTGCCAGCAGTTCGACCGAGGAGAACGTGATCTTTCCGTGCTCTCCGTGTTCCTGGTTCAATTGAATGTGGCGAAACTCCGCGCCGGCCTTGAATGTTTGCCGGCCGTGAGTCCAGGTCAGGTTGTCATTCCCGGAAAACGAGTTACCCACATAGATGCTGGTGTAATCGTAGTTTTCAGTGACAAATCCCGGCCCCGGCCCGGTGGAAATCGCAATCTGATAGATGATGCCGGAGTTGCTGTAGTTGTACTGGTTGTTGGTGGACCGATTGAAGCCCGCATGTGCCTCGTTCACCAGGTGAGGACTGAAAATATGCAGCAACTCCAGCGCCCCATTGACCGGCGCGGAGACCTTCTGCTGCAAGTCCGTCGCGGAAGCCGAAAGCGGCTGCGTATCGACCGACCGGTCGTAATTGAAGCGCAGGAAGCCCGTGGTCCTGGACGAGAAGTGCTGATCGAGCCGCAGCATGAACGAGTCTTCGTTCACCACCTGCGTGCAGTTGCAGGTCACAATGTCGATGTTCGGATCGCTGGTGGCGGCTTCGGTTGTCTTCGGGCCCGGTCCGGGGAATCCGTTGACGATCCCATAGATCGGCGATGTGCTCGGAACGGTTGCAATGAGCGCAGCGCTCGGCACGTCACCCGCGATGGGATAGCCCCAGTTTTGCCGGTAGGCTTCAGCAGAGAGAAAGAAGAAGGTCTTGTCGCGCACGATGGGCCCGCCGAGCGATCCACCAAACTGATTCAGGCGAAGCGGCTGCTGAGGCTCCGGCTGAGTGACGAGACTGGGGGTCCAGACCACCGGGGTGCCCCACTCCGGCAGCGACGCGTCAAAGAAATCGTTGCGCAGGTACTCGAAGAGGCGGCCGTGAAAGCGGTTGGTGCCCGAGGGCGAGGAAACGTTCAATTGGGCGCCGCCCGTCGCGCCTTCCTCGGCGGTTGACATCAACGAATCGACGCGGAACTCCGTGATTGCGTCCAGCGGAATGGCCAGCCGCACCCACTGGCGCTGCGTCTGATTGATGATGTTGGTTGCGTCGACGCCGTCGTAGGTGAAGTTGCTGTCGTCGAGGCCACGTCCGGCGAACCGGACCGAACGCTGGTTGCCGCCACCGGTGTCGATGGCGCCGGGAACGAATGCCGTCAACTCCGACCAGTCACGGCCGTTCAGCGGCAGTTCTTCGGCTTGCGTTCTCTCGATCAGACCGGTCACGGCGCTGGTGTTGCGATCCAGCAGCGCCGAGGCCGACAAGACGCTGATGCGCTCCTCCCCGCCCGCTACCTGCAGCGCCGCACTGAGAGTGCGCGTCCTCCCGATCACCTGTTCCACGTCGACAAACTTCAGTGTCTGGAATCCAGGGTGTTCGAAGGTGACGGTATACGTGCCCACAGGCAGCTGGAGAATGTTGTAGTTCCCGGTCGAGTCCGACGTCGTTTCGCGCTCGAGCTGCGTCGAGTTCTGCACCGCCCGGATGTGTGTCCCGGCCACCAACCGGCCAGAGGAATCGGTGACGGCGCCCGTCAATCCGCTGCGATCCACCTGTGCGGCACAAACGCTGGCGAGGAGGAACAATGCGCTCAATCCGATTGAAACGCCAAGGCTTCGTATCGTTGCAGAACTTCCAGCGAATGGACTTAGCTTCTTCCTGCGATGCATGGCTCCCCCTTAAGAAACCAACGGATACCCGAGCGAATTGAGAGTTTCCGCGTCATGCCTGCGCCCGTCGCGTGCTTCGGTGTCGCAATCCGGATATTCAATCTGTGATTGTTGGAAAAAGGTGACATGCTTCCCGGCTGCAGAGGGAGAACCGCATCGGCTTCTCCCGCAGTGGACTTTCCATCGTTGCTGCATGGCGAGGTCCGATCGCACTCAAGAACGCCCACCCGCCAACTCGATACCCGAAGGACGTCCCGACCGCGACAGATGACAATCTTGTCATCCGTATTGTTATATACAGATCACGTCTTGGTTAAGGTTTCATCAAATATCGATCTCCATCGGACCAGCTATCTGCCGAACGCGTGACTCGCCCGGAACCGCTGATCTTGGGCTTCACTGGCGCTGATGTGGGGCACTGCTGAAAGAGAACGATGTCCAGCCCGGAAACTGGGGCGCCAAGCGCAGGGCCCTCCCGGCATTAGATTACAAAATTGTCATCTCTGTGTCATGCTGGCGTCCTTTTTGCGGTTCTAGACTTGGCCCGTTGGCGCCGCTCCCCAGTGCGTCATCTCCCGCAATCGAAGAGAGAGCATCCGCCTGTCTCATATTTCTCGTGTCGCGCCGCCGATTCCCGGCTGGCGCGATGAAAGAAACCGAAGAAGGAGAACTATCCATGTCCTGCAAGGCTTCCCAAAATCTTTCCTGGATTCACCATCTGCGCCCGCTCGCCGTCCTGCTGGCGACGGCGCCGTGCGTTCCGGCGCTCTATGGTCAATCCGTGCCGTTCCCCACGTACACACCTGGCCCGCAGTCGGACGGCACTTTCGTCGTCAGCGACGGCACCATCATCACGCCCTACGGCACCAAGGTCAACCTCGGCATCCGGGTGCGCGCCAAGGCCGTTGCGCTCAACCCCATGGGCAATCACACCGCTGCGGTCCTCACCATGGGTACGTCGGTCTCCAATGGCAACGGAGCCGTCGAGGTCTTCAACACCCACACCGGCGCCGTCTTGCAGAGCTACAGTTTCAATGGCAAGGACTCGAGCGGCAGTAACCTAGGCATCACCTATACGCCGAATGGCAAATACCTGCTGTTCAGCCAGGACAGCAGCTACGTTGCCATCGCCAGCGTCGATCCGACCACAGGCTTGCTCTCCGATTACGCCCACGTCAGTGTCCCAATGGACGTGGACAGCAACGGTGTTCTAACCACTGTGAAATGCTTCCCGAACAGCCCTCCGGGGACCACGGGCAGCGTTGCAATCCCCTGCGGCCAGACCGTCTCGATTGTGTCGGATGGCTCACCCACTTCCTATCCCACCGGCATCGCGGTCACGGCGAATTCCAAAACCGCCTACGTCGTGCTGGACAACAACGATACGTTGACCAAGATCGATCTGACCGCGGCAAAACCGGTCGAGGGCGCGGAGATCCGGGTCGGCAACGTCCCCCACAGCGTGGTGATCTCGCCCGATGGCAAGACCGCCTATGTCTCCAACGAGGCGGGCCGGATTGCGACCGAGAAAGACTTCCAGCAGTATTCGAACGGCACCCCGGTCGTCGCCGCCTATCCGACTGGCTCCACCGCCACCGGCACCGTCTCTGTGGTCGACCTGTCCTCGTTCAAGGTCACCGCCAGCATCTCGACCGGCCTCCACCCGACCGGTATGGCCTTCTGGGGCGACAATCGCCTGCTGGTCGCCAACGCCTATAGCGACAGCATCACGGTGATCGACACGGCCAGCAACACAGTAGCGGAGACGATCAACCTTGGCCTGCCGATCGGCGTGCCTGGAGATCGCAATCCGGCCTACGGCGCCGGGCCGAACTCGATTGCCGTCGATGCCAAGAAGAACATCGCTTACGTTGCGCTCTACAACGCCAACGCCATTGCGGTGGTCGACCTCACCGGCCCCAGAGGAAACCCCATCCTGGGCATGATCCCAGTCGGCTATGCGCCGAGCTCGGTTGTGCTGGACACGACAGACAACGCGCTGCTGGTTGCCAACGACAAGGGCTGGGGAACCACGGGCAACCCGAACCTCTTCGAGGGAACCGTGAAGGATGCGCCGCGGACAGCAAATTCGACCGCATCCGAATTTGGTTCACCGCAAGCACTCAACACCCACCAGGACCTTGGCTTTGTCAGCATCGTTCCCCTGTCGAGCCCTTCTGCCCTTTGGGGTTTGACGCAGCAAGTCTTCCAGAACAACCACTGGGATCTCGCGGACAATATCTTCTCGGCGGCAGGGGGCAGCAAGCACGCCAAGCCGCTCGCAATCCCCAACAGGATTGGCGATCCGTCGAAGATCAAGCACGTCTTCCTGATCATTCGTGAAAACCGCACCTACGACCAGATCCTGGGTGATGTGGACTCCGGCAATGGCGACCCCTCCCTGGCAACCTTCGGCGACAGCACTACCTTCGGCGTGGTCACGCCCAACGCGCACGCGCTGGTCAAGCGCTTCCCGCTCTTCGACAACTACTACAACCCGAGCCGGCAGTCGGCCGACGGTCACAACTGGATCGTTCAGGCCATGGCGCCCTACTCCGACGACATCCAGTCACCCGACTGGAACCGCGACTATCCCTCCAACGGCGGCGATGCAATTGCCTACCAGAAGAAGGGGCATCTGTGGGACGTGGCTGCAAGCGCCGGCGTCTCGTTCAAAAACTACGGCGAGTACATCGAGTACAACTCGTTCAACCCGCCGCAGGGTTGCGTCCCGCCTGCCGGAGCTTCGACGAGCTATTGTGAGCCACTGTGGATCGACTTCTACAACGACACGTTGGCGTACGAGGCTGGCAAGGAGAAGCAGCTCTATAACTTCAACACGGTCGCCTCGCACTCCCCGCTGCCCAACCTGATCAACAACACGGTCCAGAACTACCCGCAGTTCGATCTGGGCATTCCCGACCAGTTCCGCTTCGATATCTGGAATCAGGATTTCCAGAGCGACGTCAAGAGCGGAAACGTGCCGCAGTTGGAGACCTTGTGGATCAGCTCCGACCACACAGGTGGCCCGCCCACCGCGCAAGCCATGCAGGCCGATAACGACCTGGCCCTGGGCCGCTTTGTGGACGCCATCAGCCATAGTTCCATCTGGTCCTCTTCGGCCATCTTCGTCACGGAAGACGACGCGCAGACCGGCGTCGACCACGTAGACGGTCACCGCAGCCCGGGCTATGTCATCAGCCCCTATGTCCTCCAGGGCGGAGTTACCGACAGCACTTTCTACACGCAGGTCAACATGATCCGCACGATCGAACAGATTCTTGGCCTCACGCCGATGAACCAGTTCGACCTGTGGGCCTCGCCCATGCGGACGGCCTTCATCGACGAGCCGCCCGCGGAAAACTTCAAGCCGTGGACACACGTACCGAATGGGATCGCGCTGAATACCGGAGTTACCCAGACGCCCACTCAGACCGCCATTCCGGTCGTGGCCCCGCCGGTCGTGGCTCAGACCACCGTGAAGGAAAGCCCTGCGGTGAAGGCTCTGAGGGCTGGCTGGATGAAGAAGAAGACACAGATCTTCGCCGGCAAGTATCAACTTCCGGACTCGGAAGATCCGGACACCGTCAATCACCTTCTCTGGTACGAAGCCACCAACTACACGCGCCCCTTCCCCGGCGAGAGAAAGGTTCTCCCGGCGAGCGCCTTCAACCGCGCTGCACCTGCCAAAGGCGACGACGATTAAATCGCGCTCCGGCGGTAAGAGTCCCTCTTCCCGCTCAGCGGGGAGAGGGACTTTTTTCACCCCTCAAACGCAAAGTCCCCATCGGCTTCTACCACGGAATAAGTGGTTGGTTGGGCCAGCTTGCGATGCAACAAAGTACGGCCTGCGGCCTAAATGGTTGCCTTGGTGGCTCCGGTGGAAATGCCTCCGTCCACCAGAAGTGTCTGTCCGGTGATGTAGCGGCTGGACTCAGAGGCGAGAAAAACAATGGCTCCATCAAGATCGTCAGGCCGGCCGGGCCGCTTCACCGGAATGCGATCGCAAATATATTCGACCCATGAGGCATTTTCATACAAAACCCGATTCTGCTCAGTTTTGAACCAGCCTGGCGCGAGACAATTCACGGTGATTCCGTGCCTGCCCCAATCGTCGGCAAGACTCATGGTAAGTTGCCGTATCCCGCCCCGGCTTGCGCCGTAAGGTCCAAGCCCCGCGTATCCTTGCACGCTGGTGACCGATCCGATATTGATCATGCGGCCGTAGCCCCGCTGGATCATCCCTCGCGCAACCGCCTGGGCCACAAAGAAGGAACCGCGAAGGTTGGTGTCCAGTATCGTGTTCCAGTCGTCCCAACTGACTTCAAGTGCGGGCTTGCGAATATTGCAACCGGCATTGTTGACGAGGATATCGATCTTGCCGAAGTGATCCTCGATCGCGGCGATCGCTCTCTGGATACTGGCGTGGTCGCGCACGTCCAATTCGGCGCAGAACGCCTGCCGTCCGAGAGCGCGGATTTCATGGGCAAACTCTGACAGCGCACTCTTGTCCCGGCTGGTAATCGCTATGTCGGCGCCGGCGCGTGCAAGCGCCCGTGCAAAGTATTGCCCGAGGCCGCGGCTGGCGCCGGTCACAAGCGCGACTTTTCCGGATAAGTCAAACAGCGAGTCAGTCATAAGTTATCTCCTTCGGGCTTGAACTTTACGGCTCAAGTATAACTTTGAGCAGGCCTGGCTCCCGCTCGTAGAGGCGATGAAACCACGATGCTCCGTCCTGAAGCGGGGCAACGGCGGAGATCAGCGGCTCGACGCGAATGGCTCCGCGCGAGATCAACGAAATGCATGCGGGATACTCCCCGGAGGAGGCGCACGATCCCTGCAGGCGAATTTGGCGTGTGACCGTCGATTGCAAGCCGAGCTCGATGGTCGGCGCCACATTACCAATCAGCGTCACGCTGCCGCCTTTCCTGACGCTATCAAGGGCCAGCTTGACGGGAACGGTACTGCCCACGCACTCCATTGCGGCGTCGGCGCCGCGACCCGAGGTCATCTCGAGAATTTGAGCGATCACATCGGCGCTTCGAGAGTTGAATGTCGTTGTTGCGCCCAGGCTGCGCGCGAGTTCAAGCCGCGAGTCATCCACATCGAGAACAATTATTTTGCCTGCGCCAGCTGCACGCACCGCCTGCAATGTAAGCAGCCCGATCATGCCTGCACCCACCACGACAACTGTATCGTCAAGCGCTATCGGGGTAAGCGACACAGCATGAACGGCCACGGAGACAGCTTCAATCATTGCCGCGTGCGCGTAGGACAAGCTGTCTGGCAATGGGTAGGCTATTCGCGCCGGCACGGCAACAAACTCCGCAAACGCGCCCATGCGCCGGAAAGTCGGGGTTGAAACCCCAATCACTTCGCGATGGTCGCAAAGATTGATCTGGCCCCGCAGGCAGTAAAAGCACTTGCCACAGTACACGGTGGAGTCGAATGTCACACGGTCACCTGCGCGAAAGGTCTTCACCGCGCTGCCTACGGATTCAACAATCCCAGCGGCCTCATGCCCCATCACGATGGGAGGAACACGCCTGCCTGTGCTGCCGTCATAACCATGCACGTCGCTTCCGCAAATGCCGCATGCGTGAATGCGAATCAGTAGCTCGTCCTCGGCAGGCTGCGGGCTGGGCAGGTCTACCATTTTGAGTTGCCTATATTCAGAAAGCAACAGCGCCTTCATTGAACCTCCTTGGCACGCGGGGGCGGGATGCGCTCAATCGATACAGGGTAACAGGCGCACTCAATCCTGCAGGTCGCCGCGCATCAATGCTACTCCGCAACCGACCAGGAAAATGCATTCGCCGGTTCCTCCCCTGGGTTTGGCGCGGGGGTGCGCCCGGAACCAGGTTTTCCGGCACTTTGAGCCATCGGACTGCTGCCTCCAATCGGGTATACGCGGATCCGGATGAGGCCCGCTACGGCAAGAAGCCTTCTCCCTCCGCACTCGCGGCGATCGCTGTTCAGATTCGAACACGCGATCTCGCTTTCGGACATCAGAGTCCTTCGATCGCCCCTGTGGAAAGCGGTATCCGTCTGCAATTATGCATGTTAGGATGATCGCCAGATGGCATGCAACGTGCTGCTCAATGAAGCACGCCATTGTGTGTGGAGGGCTCCATGAGGGTTCTGATCCAGGATCTTACTTACGCATTTCGCCAGTTGCGCAAGACGCCGGGCTTTACCATCACCGTGCTCTTGACGCTGGCCCTCGGCATCGGCGCAAACTCCGCCATCTTTACCCTGGTCAACGCCATCCTGCTCCATCACCTGCCGGTGAGCGATCCCAAGACCCTTATCCGCATTGGCGACGAAGATGATTGCTGTGTGAATGGCGGCTGGCACGACAACGGGGACTACTCGCTCTTCGCCACAGACACGTATTACATGTTCAAGAAGAGCCTGCCAGAGTTTGAAGAGCTAGCGGCCATGGAGTCCGGCTACGCGTGGCGTCCCATCACTGTCCGCCGCGCGGGACCGCAGACTATTGCCAAGTCCGTCATGGGCACCTTCGTCTCCGGTAACTACTTCCGCGTCTTCGGACTCTCCCCGGCAACTGGCCGCCTGTTTATGGATGCGGACGACCAGAAGGGCGCACCCATTACTGCCGTGATGAGCTACGACGCATGGCAGCAGGACTACGCCGCCGACCCGACCGTTGTTGGCAGCACCTTTTACGTCAATACCAAGCCGGCCATCGTCATCGGCGTAGCTCCCAAGGGATTCTACGGCGACCGCATCGACACCAATCCGCCCAAGTACTTCCTGCCCATGAACGCGATGGACCAAATCATCGGCGCGCCGTACTTCAACGACCCCGATACGCAATGGGCTTACGTGATCGGCCGCGTCAAGCCCGGGACTTCCATCCCTGCGCTGCAAGCCAAGGCCAGTGCGCTCCTCAAACAGGAATTTGCGCCGCTCAAGACATTTACCGATCAGCGCGCGCAGAAGGTCCTTCCCCACACGCACGTTGTTCTGACGCCCGGCGGAGGCGGCATCCAGAACATGCAGGACGGCTACAAGGACCACCTGAAGCTTCTGCAATGGATCGCTGCACTCGTCCTTCTCGTCGCTTGCGCCAACATCGCCAACCTTCTGCTTGTCCGCGGCATGAGCCGTCGCGCGGAGCTCTCCATTCGCTCGGCCCTCGGCGCGCAGCGCAGCCGCATCGTCCGCCAATTGCTTACCGAAAGCGTGCTTCTTTCCGGCTTGGGCGGCCTGCTCGGACTCGCAATCTCCTACCTCGGAGCACACGCGCTGCTGGCGCTCTCCTTCCCTGACCAGCAGAACATGCCGATCCACGCCTCGCCTTCGCCTCTCGTCATCGGCTTTGCCTTTGCGCTCTCGCTTCTTACGGGAGCTCTCTTCGGCCTTGCTCCGGCGCTGATGGCCGCGCGCACGCAACCCGCCGAAGCGCTGCGCTCCAACGCCCGCACCACCGCCCACGGAGCCTCCTTCCTCCAGCGCGCGCTTGTGGTTCTGCAAGCCGGTCTCTCGCTCGTGCTTCTCGTCGCCGCCGGCCTCTTTGCCCAGAGCCTCAACAAGGCCGAGAACGTCGACATGAAGCTGGATGCATCGAACCGCTACATCGCCCACATCAATCCACAAGCGGCCGGCTACAAGAACACAGAGGTGGAACCCCTTTACCAGACCATCGTGGACCGCTTCCACGCCATTCCCGGCGTTCTCAAAGTCGGCCTCTCCACTTACACGCCGATGGAAGAAAACAACTGGGGATCCGGCGTGAAAGTCCAGGGAGAATCCGACCTCAATAAGGGCGCTTCCTGGGTGAAAGGCACTCCGGAGTATTTCGACTCCGTCGGCACCCACGTTGTCATGGGCCGCGGATTCGCCTCGCAGGACACGCTGAAGGCGCAACCCGTCGCGGTCGTCAATCAGGAGTTCGTCAAGCAGTTCTTTGGCAAACGCAATCCCATCGGCCATCGCTTTGGCTTTTCCGGTCCGGCAAAGACTCCCCAGGATGGAGCGCATGAAATCGTCGGCGTGGTGGAAGACACCACCTACACCAGCGTCTACTGGAAGAACCACGCCATGTACTTTCTGCCACTCACGCAGCCAGCTGGCACCGCCAACGACCCCGAGAACCCCATCGACAAAGATCAATCCATGTACGCCGGAGCCCTGGTCATTCAGACCAGTCGTCCCATCCCCAACTTTGAAAAGATCGTCGGCGCCACCCTGGCCAGCATCAACCCCAACCTCACCATCGTGAAGTTCCAGAGCTTCCAGCAGCAGATTGACGACCGCTTTATCGAAGAGCGCCTCATCGCGCGCCTCACTTCGCTCTTCGGCCTGCTGGCGCTTCTGCTCGCCGCCATTGGCCTTTACGGCGTCACCGCGTACACCGTGGTCCGCCGCACGCCGGAAATTGGGATTCGCATGGCCCTGGGTGCCGCACGTGCGCGTGTCATCGGCATGGTCATGTATGGAGCCATGCTGCAGGCCCTCATCGGGTTAGCCATCGGCATTCCCGTCTCGATTTTCTGTGTGCGCTACGTCAAATCGCAGCTCTACGAGATCACCAGCGTCAACACAACCGTGATGGCGGGAGCCATCGGCGTACTGGCTCTCGCCGCTTGCATTGCGGGCTTGATCCCTGCTTGCCGCGCAGCGTCCATCAACCCCGTCCAGGCTCTGCGCGTTGAATAGCGCGCAGGGCAAGGGAACATCCCGCCGCCTCGTCCTGCGGCCGGGTGCGAGAGCCAGTCGCCATGCCGAAATCTCAAGACATATCCCGCTATTGAACCGAGGACCGCGTCCCAGTGGCCCAAGCTGCCGCTTTCCCTGAAGTCCCGGGCCCATTCTGAAAAGTCTGGTTCCCTTCCCGCGAGAAATCTAACCCGCCCAAAAGCGACTCGGGCCGGTCTAGCAGATATGCTGGCAGCTCTTTGTAGAGGACACCACAAGGGCGGGGGCAGCCTCAGTATCTCGAAACGAACTCTCGAGCCATAAAGATTGGCCCATAGCATGCCAAAGTCGGGGATAACTCTGAGCTGGCGTTGTTCATTTTCGGACAACGATCTTCGATACTGGACAGTGTTGGCCTTCGGTCGATTCGGTCAGTCCGCGTGTATCACTTTGAATATGAGCTACTTGCTCCATTAGTCGATTTGGAAGTACATGTGCATCACATAGCTAAAACCACTGTAAGCGGAGGGTGTGATGGAGGGCTTTATTCACAGTCTGAGACTTGCGTTTCGGCAACTGGGCAGATCGCGGAGTTTTACGCTGACAGCGATCCTGACGCTGGCGTTGGGAATCGGGACGAACGCGGTCGTGTTCAGCGTGTTGAACGCGGTCGTGCTGCATCCGATGAATGTGCCTCATGCGGAGAATCTCTTCATGGTGCAGCGTTTCCAGTATCCGTCGCAATCCTATCCCGATTATTTAGATTTGCAGGATCGAAATCGGACATTTGAGAGCCTGTTCACCTACGCCATCATCGGGCCCGTGGGAGTGAATATTGACGGCAATCCGTCCACCGCTTGGCCCTACGCTGCGAGCGGAAACTACTTCGATGCACTGGGTATTCAACCCTATCTGGGAAGATTTTTTCATGCTTCCGATGAGCGCGGGATGAAGAGCGCGCCATACGTTGTATTGAGCTACGAGTACTGGCACGGTCATTTTGCGGACGATCCGGGTGTGGTAGGCCGGACCGTGGAGATCAACAAGCACCCGCTCACCATCCTTGGCGTGGCCCCGGCGACGTTTCGGGGAACGGAACTGTTCTTTGCTCCGGCGATGTGGATTCCGATGATCGAGGAGCCCCTTGTCCGAAGCGCCGATACAACGAACCGCGGCAATCACTCGGCACTTGTCGTGGGGCGGCTGAAGCCAGGGGTAACCGCGGCGCAGGCGGCGGGGGACCTGAATTCTGTGGGTGCGTGGCTGTCCAAGACCTATCCGACGGACGATGAAGGCGTGAAGTTTACCTTGGCTCGCCCAGGGCTGATCGGCGACATGCTGGGAGGGCCGGCGCGTGCGTTCATGGCGGGCTTGATGCTGCTGTCGGGCCTGATTCTGCTGGCCGCCTGCGCCAACCTGGGAAGCCTGTTTGCGGCGCGGACGGCGGACCGCGCGAAAGAAACAGCCCTGCGGCTGGCGCTGGGATCGCGCCGCGGATTGATCCTCAGGCAGATGCTGACGGAGGCTGCGCTGGTTTCCCTTGCGGGTGGCGCGCTGGGCGTCGCCGTGGGCGTGACGCTCCTGCACTTGCTGAGTGGATGGCAGCCGATTCCGGATATTCCCATCAACATACCGGTCAATCCAAACGCCGCCACCTACGGCGTGGCGCTGGTCCTGGCACTGGCCAGCGGACTGCTCTTCGGGTTGGTGCCCGTCCGGCAAGTGCTGCGCTCGGACCCGTGGCAGGTGATTCGGACAGGGATGAGCGGCGCGACGGGACACCGGCGGTTTACGGCGCGAGATATTCTGCTGGCGGTGCAGATTGCGATTTGTGCTGTGCTGGTCACGTCTTCCCTGGTGGCTGTGCGTGGGCTGACGCGCTCGCTGCACAGCAGTTTCGGCTTTGTGCCGCAGAACGTGATGCTGGTGGAAACCGATCTGAACCAGGCAGGCTACACGGAAGATCAATTGCCGCAGGTGCAGCAGCGCATGCTGGATACGGCAGCTGCCATTCCCGGCGTGACGGCTGCGGGCTACACAAACGCCCTGCCGTTGACCCTGGGCGCGGGCGACTCGGGAGTCTTCGCCGACAGCACAACCGACTTCCGTCCCAAGAATGGGTTGGCGGACGCCATGAACTACAACATTTCGCCGGGCTACCTGGAAGCGGCGGGGACGAGGCTGCTAGTGGGAAGAAACCTGACCCCGCAAGACGACGCCAAGGCTCCGAAAGTGGCTCTGGTGAATCGGCAGTTTGCGCTGAAGGTATTTGGTTCAGTGGACAAGGCCATCGGCGGGCATTTCAAGTTCTGGAACGGAACGCGCGCGGAAGTGGTGGGCGTGGTGGAAGACGGGAAGTACCGGACGCTGACCGAGGATCAGTGGCCGGCCATGTTCTTCTCCTATCTGCAGCAACGGTCGAGCGACACGTGGCTCTTGGTGCGGTCGAACCGCGATCCGGAGGAGGTATCAAAGATGCTGCGGCCTGCGCTGCATCACCTGGATCCGGGATTGCCTTTAACTGTAAGGACCTGGAATGAGGAGATGAGTACGGCATTGTTTGCCCCGCGGGTTGCCACGGTCGCTCTGGGAGCGCTCGGGCTGTTGGGCGCGATGCTGGCGGTAACGGGAATCTTCGGCATGGCCTCCTATTCGGTAAGCAAGCGGCTGCGCGAGATAGGGATTCGCATGGCGCTGGGCGCGAAACGGAAGGGGATTCTGCGGGCGGCGCTGGGGCGGGTTTTCGTATTGCTTTCCGTGGGCTCGGCTGCGGGACTGACACTGGGCCTGCTGGCCACGAAGGTACTGTCGTACATTGTGTACCAGGCTGGACCGAAAGACCCGCTGGTGTTGGGTGGCGTGGTGCTCACGATGCTGGCGCTGGGGCTCGTCGCAGCGTGGATTCCAGCCCAAAGGGCGCTCACGGTAGACCCCAACATCCTGCTGCGGGAGGAGTGACAAAGCGAAAGACTCGCAGGAAGAGAACCGGGCCAGGGCAAACGGGAGGGCCGGACGAAATCCGACTCTCCGCAATGCCGTCAGCGACGTCTATCTGTCCTCACTTACCCTTTCTGCATCCGCTTGACATGCGCCAGGCGGATGCAGAAAGGGGTGGAAATCGTCGACGTCTTGTGACTCCCGTCGTTGCCCGGGATCATCTGCCCCCCGCCCAGGGAACAGCAGCAAATCCTGACCCATCCTAGTGTCTGGAGAATGCTGTCGATGGGCTTCGGCCCGTGACCGTCTTGCTTTCTTTAAGGTCCATGCGTTCAATGAGACCGTTCGCGATGGTATAAACGTGCCACACCTCGCTGTCGGAAAGCACATCGCCGCCAAGGCTTTTCACAAGCTGATGCACCTTGACCTCGGTAATGCCGCCTTCCCTGTCGATCACCTCAAGTGGTTCCACGTGAGGATCGAACTCCTTCCACTGACGGGTCCAGTAGGATCGAATCTCTTCTTTCCCGACAGCACGCCCGCCTTCCGACGCCTTGGGCCAACTGACGTTCTCACTCATGAGCGCCAGGGCGCCGTCGATATCCCGACGATTGAAGGCAGAGTAGGCCTGAGCTATCAATGTCTGTGTGTTCGCCATGAATCCTCCGGAATTCACAGGTGCATTTTACACATGGATGCATGAAGTGCTCTGGAAGTCGCTCACGCAGGAGGCTCCTGTCTTTTGAATCGTTCTGACAACTTCTTCTTCGATCTATCTCAGCCTCGGGACACTACCGGGAAATCGTAAGCGATCCCGGATCGAGTGCGATCTCGTAATACCCGCCATCGTTCCACGGAAGCACCCTGCCTCCCTGCTTGAGCGTACCGCCGGTCACGGTGACGCGCACAAATCTTCCCGAGGGGAAATGGCTGGGCAGGGACCATGTGAGGACACTGTCTCCGCCGGACTGGGTCCGGATAGCGTTTGAGATAGCTTCCTGGCCTGACCAGTACGCGCCGACATTGACCATGCTGTCGATCCATACGTCCCCCATCGACTGCGCGTGATGAACGCTCGCAATCACGTCCGACGCGTTGACGGGCGCATAGCCACCATCCCCTCCCAGGGAATGAAACAGCAGGATCAGCCATTTGCCTGCCGCATGCGATGAGTCGATTTGCGCGTTGAATTTCTCCGCCGTGTCGCCCGCTGCCGCACCGTAGATCAGCAGATTGTACGGGTCGGTCTGGTCGTTGGCAGCGATCTGTCCTCGCCACACGCCGCGATTGAGAAAGAACCGCGTCTTCGCGACGGTCTCAAATCCCGTGTCTCCATAAGGAGCCGCCGTGGTCCACACATTCCCCACGCCATAACTCTGCTTGATATGGTCCGTGCACGCATCGTACTCCGCCGCGATACTGCCCGCGTACGCGCCCCACCCGCAGCCCGTTCCATCGGCATGACAATGATGCTCGGTGTGATTCCCCAGTTCATGCCCATCTTTGGCCGCCTGTGCCCAGGTGGGAGAGCTCTGATCGCTTCCGCAAACCAGAAAGAACGTCATCCGAACGCCGGTCGCCTGCAGCAGCGGATAGTTGGCAATCTGCGAGGGAATCGAGTCGTCGAACGTATAGGTGACAGCGGATTTGAAGCCGGCCCAATCGAGGACCTTCAAGCCCCCTGCCGCTCCCGTGGGCCTGCGTACACCGCCTCCTGAGGGAACGGGCAATCCATTCAGCGATGCGCCACCGCTAATAACCGTATAAGTGCCGCTTGCCACGGGACTGTCCGAGTCTCCGCTGGCCGTCGCGATGGCTTTGAGCACAACCGTCGCCGCAATGGAGACCGGACCGCCATACACGCGCGAGGAAGCAGTGGGCGTGCTTCCGTCGGTCGTATAGTAAATGACTGCGCCTGCAGTTGAGGTCGAGATAGTCACCGATTGCAGCGACTTATACGACCCGGCCGTCACGCTGAAGGTCGGCGCCGCTGCTTGCGGAGCGGAAGAAGTTACCGGAGTTATACCGAAACTTACTCTTGAACTTCCGCAAATCACAACCCAACTCATAACTACCACGATCGCTGCGGTGCGCCAATCTCGCATACTTTCAACTGCCCCCGTTCAGATCCACTCATTGCTACTGAATCCCGAGATCATACCACGCGCCGTTGCACCGAGGTAAGGCGCTCCCCTGCGCGCGTATAGCCGCGGAGCGACAATGCCGGAAAACCGTCAGACTGCGAGCGCGGCGGAAACCACGTCTTTTCGTAACAAGGAAGTAACTTATTCCGAAGACGCCTCAAGCCACTAGCTGGGTGCAGTGGGCGCAACGGCGGGCGGCCAGCGGAATCTCGCTCAGGCACTCGGGGCAGACCCTGGTGGTCGGCGCTGGCACTGCCGGCTTCTTTACCTTGGCCAGCAGCGTGTTCAGGGGCAGAACCACGCCAAAATAAACCACCGCGGCCACGATCACAAACGAAATGGTCGCATTGAGAAAGTTGCCGATGTAGATGGGACTGCCGTTCAGCTTGATGACTACACCGCTGAAGTCCGGCTTGCCCACGGTGGCGGCAATGAACTGGGTGAGAATGTCTTTGACCAGCGAAGTCACAATGGAGTTGAAAGCCGCACCGATGATGACGGCCACAGCCAGGTCGACGACGTTGCCACGCAGAATGAAATCGCGAAATCCCTTCAGCATCACTTCCTCCGATGGTTCGTTGTGTAGGTACGCCCCGTTGGGATTGAAGCATTGACGGTACGGTTTCTGTGCAACATGCTACACGCCTGCCCTGCATCGCAGCCAAAGATGCCGCAAGGATTCCTTCGTCCTGAGCTTTCCTTTTTCGCGCAGACGACTCAACGATAAAGCCAGAGAAACAGCACCATCGCCAGGATCATCAAATCGGCATAGAGCAGGATCAGAACGCCGGCGTAGTGGAGGCTCCATTTGTGGCTCAGGCAGCGGGCGGTTTCCGCCATACCCCAGCCGGCGAAAGGCAGCACCAGCATCTGCCAGTTGGAGGCGTGCAGGGCGTTCTCGTCCGGGAAGCCGGCCACTCGCAGACTGGCGGCCAAGGCGCCCAGGGAAAGCAGAATGCCGCGCAGCAGTGAGCGCTGACGCAATTGGAAAACAGCGATGCGGCCAAGCATCATGCCCCAATGTAGCGCGCGGACCGGGCGTAACTGAAGCCTTCAATCTACGCTAACAAGATTGTTGCCATCCTTTTATTTCCAGTTGGCATCGTATCGACCTGTGGTGTTGTCCGACATCGCACCCCGCGGGGTCGACAAAGGAGAACCATGGCGAGTCCCAGCAGCCCCAAGAAATGCGCCAATTTGGCCTGTACCTGCCCTGCACCCGACAAGGCAAAGTATTGCAGCCCCCACTGCGAAAAGATTGGAACCAGAGCTGAAATTGTTTGCCTGTGCGGCCACCCGAATTGCGGCGGCAATGTCGAAGACCGTGAGCCCAGCTAACGCGTAATACCCAAAACAGGCTCCTTGCGGAAGGACCTTGGCGCTTCCGCAAGAAGCCCGTACATCACGGTTCAGTTACCTCTGGGGGTCGCTTCCCTGCCGGCTCGACTACTCCCACACAACCAGCGCGAGATCCCTGCCTCCACTAACTCTGCATCGCTTTCAGCGACTCGCCGAACGGCGCGCGCAACACGCCGCGCTCCGTCACGATAGCCGCAATGTACTTGGCCGGAGTTACATCGAAGGCTGGATTGCAGATCCCTACGCCGTTGGGCGTAAGCTGCTTGCCGCCATGATGGGTCACTTCGACCGCGGGCCGTTCCTCAATGGGAATGGAGTCGCCGGTCGCAGTGGCCAGGTCGATGGTGGACCAGGGCGCTGCAACGTAGAACGGGATGCCGTGCTCCTTGGCCAGGATGGCAACGTTATAAGTGCCGATCTTGTTAGCTGTATCGCCGTTGGCGGCAATGCGATCCGCGCCCACCACGACAGCCTGGATCCGTCCGGCGCGCATCAGGCTGGCAGCCATGTTGTCGCAAATCACCGTCGTCGGAATGTGGTCGGTCATCAGTTCCCAGGCGGTCAGGCGCGCACCCTGTAGAAAGGGACGCGTCTCGTCGGCAAAGACGTGAATGCGCTTGCCTTGCTCGACAGCCGAGCGGATGACGCCCAGCGCGGTTCCATAGCCGCAAGTGGCCAGCGCCCCGGCGTTGCAGTGGGTCAGCACGCCGCCTTCTTCCGGCATCAACGCCCCGCCAAAGGCTCCCATGGCCTTGCAGGCGGCAATGTCTTCCGCGTACATGGCGTGAGCTTCCGCCAGAATCTTTTCCTTCACCTCGGCCAAAGTTGCGCCGGCCCCGGCCAGGCGCGCGAAAAGCCTCTTCATGCGGTCGATGGCCCAGAAAAGGTTGACGGCAGTGGGGCGGGTCCCGGCCAGGCGGGCGCAGATGCGCTCGAATTCCGGCGCGAATTCCGCGGTAGTCGCCGCCTGGGTGCGCAAGGCTCCCAGGGCAACGCCGTAAGCCGCGGAAACCCCGATGGCCGGCGCACCGCGCACCACCATGGTGACAATCACCTCGGCCACCTGCTCATACGTGGTGGCGAGTACATAGCTCTCCTCAAGGGGGAGCTTGGTCTGATCGATGAAACGGACGCCTTCCGGCGTCCAGGCTAAGGTGGGAATCATGCACAACCAGTGTAAACGGTGAGGCGAAGCCGGCTGGAAACACTGCCACTTCCTGCGCCGAGCCCTCATTTCCTGAAAACCTTTTCAATTTTCGCTGGACTTGCCTTCCCCCCAATCATTAAAGTAGTTCCGGTACTTTTCAGAGCGGTTTTCCATTTCCTCCATCCCTCCCTCGGCCGCCCCCGGCGCCCCGGTCTGAGGAATTCGAGCAAATGCCAAGCAGCCAACGCCCGGCGATTCTTCTTCAAGGAAGCAGGAAAAATACACCCATGGCTACGCGATCCACACCTCCGGCGACAAACAGCGCGCCCAGTTACCTCGTTCCATTCATCATCGTCACCGCTCTGTTCGGCATCTTCGGCTTTCTGACCAACCTGAACAGCAACCTCTCCAAGGAACTCGAAGACATCTTCGCGTTGAACCACGCCTGGTCCAACCTGGTCACTTCGGCCTGGTTCTTCGCCTACCTGGTCTTCTCCGTGCCCTCCGCCAAGCTGATTGAAAAAGTCGGCTACAAGCGCACCATGGTCATTTCGCTCTTCATCATGGTTGCCGGCGCGCTCCTCTTTATCCCGGCAGCCGCAATGGTCAGCTTCCCGGTCTTCCTGACCGCCAGCTTCGTCCTGGCCACCGGCGTCTGCGCTCTGCAGACCTCCGCCAACCCCTACGTCTCGATCCTCGGCCCCGAACACAGCGCCCCGGCGCGTCTCACCCTGGCGCAGGCCTTCAACTCGCTCGGTTCCGCCCTCGCGCCGCTGGTGGTGGGCACCTTCATCCTCAATGACATGACCAAGGTGACCGACAAGGCCGCCATCGCCCATACCGTGCAAGGGCCTTACATCGTCATTGCCGTGGCTTTGTTTGTGCTGGGCTTTGCCGTCATGTTCATGCACCTGCCCGCCATCACCTCCACCCGCGCCTTCCGCCCCGCCACCGACGGCGATCCCATCCTCGGCCGCAGCATCTGGAGCTACAAGCACACCGTCCTCGGCATGTTGGGCATCTTCTTCTACGTGGGCGTTGAAATCGCCCTGGCCGCCAACGCCATCCAGTTCTTCTTCTCGCAGGGCGTTGACATCAATTCGCTCGGCTTCATCGGCACCCTGGCCACGCAGATCCACGGCCCCTTGAGCACCACGGCAATCGCCGCTCTGCTCGCCTCCTTCTACATGTTCTCCATCATGATCGGCCGCTTCGTCGGCACTGTGGTCATGAAAGTCGTCCCGGCCAACGTTCTTCTCATCGGGCTGGGCATCTTCGGCGTGATCCTGTTGCTGGTCGCCATGGTCACCACCGGCACGCTCGCCATCTGGTGCCTGGTGCTCTGCGGCCTGGCCAACTCCATCATGTACCCCACCATCTTCGCCCTGGGCATCGCCGAATTGGGACCGATGACCAGCAAGGGCTCGGGCGTCATCACCATCGGCAACGTCGGCGGCGCCGTGATTCCCCCGCTCTTCGGCTACCTGGCCGTCCGGCTCGGCTATCAACACGCCTTCGTCCTGCCCATCATCTGCTATCTCTTCGTGGCCTACTACGGCCTCTCGGGATACAAGCCCACGCGCTCTGTAGCAGCCTGAGCGCCGGCTCTCTGCTGAACGTGCGGCCCTCCGGTTTGCTCCGGAGGGCCGTTTTTTTTGGAGCGCTCATCCCCGCTCTCCCGTCCAGCCATCGTGGACCTGCCTCTGGTCGCCTGCGTAAAGTAGGAAAAGCAGCTTTCCTGTTTTGAAGGAGTACCTGTGCCTCATTTCATGCCCGTCGACTGGCTGATTCTCTTGCTGTATTTCGCACTTGTACTGATCCTCGGCCATTCCCTCAAGGTCCGCATCAAGACCGCCAGTGACTTTCTGCAGGCCGGGCGCTCCTTGCCCACCTGGGTGGCCAGCCTGGCCTTTGCCGTTGCCGGCATGGGCGCTCTTGAAGTCATCGTCATGGGCGCTTCGGGCGCACGATACGGCCTGGCGGCGGCGCACTTCTTCTGGATCGGCGCCATTCCCGCCATGATTTTCGCGGGCCTTTTCATGATCCCGTTCTACTACGGCTCAAAGGCGCGCTCCACGCCGGAGTTCCTCGGCCTGCGCTTCGACGCCAAAACCCGGCTCCTCGGCGCCTGCCTCATTGCGCTGACCGCGGTCTTCCTCTCCGGCATCTCGTTGTATGCCATGGCCCGCATCCTCCAAACGCTCCATTTCTTCGACGTTCCGCTTCATGCCATGGGCTGGTCCAGCCACGCCATCTTCTTCCTCGCCATTCTCCTGCCCGCCGCGGCCGTGCTGCTCTACGTTCTGTGGGGCGGACTGGCCGGCGCGGCCTACAACCAGGTGGTACAGTTCTTCCTCCTGATCGCCGGACTGCTGCCGTTGGTGTATTTCGGCTTGCGCAAAATCGGCGGATGGGCCGGGCTGGTAGCCGCCACGGACCCCCAACTCCTGCACCCTTGGAAAGGCATCCTTCACCCCGCCGCCAACCCCATGGGGCTTGAGATCGTCGGCCTCGCCATGGGCCTGGGCGTGGTGCTCGGCGCCAGCCACTGGTGCGCCGATTTCCGCGTCCTCCAAACCGCCATGGCCGCCAAAAACATGGACGCGGCGCGGCGCATCCCCCTCCTCGCCGCATTTCCCCGCATGTTGTTTCCATTGCTGGTGGTTCTCCCCGGCCTCATCGCCATTGGCCTGCCCACCCCGCGCACCACCACCGAGGTTCGCGACGAAAACGGCGCCATCTACCACACCATCAACGTCGTGCCGCCCGCGGCGGAAGCGGGCCAGGGACTGGTTCCCGCCCGTACCGACGCCAAGACCGGCAACATCGTCACCGATGCCAGCGGCCAGCCCTTGCTCGACTACGACATGGCCACCCCCAACCTGCTGGCCAACGTTCTCCCCACCGGCCTGCTGGGACTGGCGCTCACGGCTCTCCTGGCCGGCCTCATGAGCGGTCTTGCCGCCAACATCACGGCCCTCAACACCGTCTTTACCGTGGACATTTACCAGGCCCACATCCGCAAGCACGCGACCGACCCGTACTACCTGAAAGTTGCCCACTGGGCCACTCTGGGCGGCATTCTTCTCTCTCTGGGAGCCGCCTTTGCAGCCCTCCACTTCGGCAACCTGCTCGACGCGCTGCAACTGGTCTTTGCGCTGGTGAATGCCCCGCTCTTCGCGACCTTCCTTCTCGCCATCTTCTGGAAGCGAGCCACGGGCCACGGCGCATTTACGGGCCTCGTCGCGGGCGTCGCAACGGCCCTCCTGCACCACGGACTGATGCTGCCCCAGGCGGCCCAGACCGGCCTGCATGGCGGCTGGATCACGGTCCTTCATCGCTATCCGAGCGACCTCGCAATGAATCTATGGACAGCGATCTTCGCCTTCTTGGCCACCCTGCTGGTGACGATTGCCGTGAGCCTCCTCACCCGCGCCAAGCCGGAGCGGGAACTGGTGGGCCTGGTCTACTCTTTGACCCGCAAGCCCAAGTCGAAGCTCATCTGGTGGAAGCGTCCCGAAACGCTGGCCGTGCTCCTCTTGCTGGCCGTCCTGGCCCTCTATCTGCTCTTCGCTTGAGGGGCTGGGCAGCTCGATTGGTTGCGGCGCATGAGCCACGAGCCATACAGGATCGCGTATCTCGGTTGATCGAGGATGCCTTCCGAACAGCCAATGAAGCGGGCCGAATCGCGCCGATGGCAATCCGGTCCATCCCCCCGCGAAGCTTACTTTTTCTGCTCCGGGAATTCCGTGACGCTCAGGATGTTCCCGTCCGGGTCCTTGAACCAGGCGACTTTCGCGCCGGAAGGCGAATTCCAGATGCCCAGCTCATTCTGGTCCATCCCTTCGAAGCGTTCGAAGCGAACTCCGGCTTGCCCTAGGTCCTTGACAGTTGCCGCGATCTCAGGAACCCGCCAACCCAAAACCGTGCCATGCGCGGGCGGGAGTTCTTTCGCCATACCAAGGCGCAGCATGATGCCATTGGCCTCAAAGACCAATGCGAAGGGCGGTTCTTCCGACAGAAGACGCAGGCCAAGCGTGTCCCGATAGAACTCCTTCGCGCGGGCTACGTCGACGATGGTGACAAATCCGATGATGTTGCATTTGCCGAGTTCTGACATGCGGCCATGTTGACCCATTTTATGTTTTGTCGCAAGAGTGCCCTTGCGACATAATGTATCTCCAATGCGACAGAAAAGCGTTTTGACAGAGTACGATCCAAAGCCGGGCGTCTCCGTCGCAACCCTCGCCTATGAATACCCGTCCCGCTTTGAGGTGCCGGAGCACGCGCACGGGTCCGATCAACTGATTTACGCGATCAAGGGCCTCATGGAGGTATCTTCCGATCAGAGCGTCTGGTTGATCCCGCCGCATTTTGCCTTGTGGATTCCCGCCGGAACCGAGCATCGTATCCACATGCCTGGCCCTGTTTCGATGCGCACGCTTTACCTGCGGGCAGGCTTGTGTGCAAGATCGGAGCCGCGCTGCGCCGTGCTGCACGTAACTCCGCTGCTGCGAGAACTCATCGTCGAAGCCGTGTCCGTCGGTCAACTGCGCAGGCGGGATCGCTATGCATGTGCCCTCCGCGACCTGCTTCTATCGCAGATTCAAAAGGCCACACCTGTGCCCACCTTTGTGACGCTGCCACGAGAAAAACGAGCCTTAACGGTGGCGCAGGCAATCGTGCGGAATCCCGCCGAAGCGAAGACCATGGCGAGTCTCTGTGCGAAGGCGGGCGTCAGCGTCAGAACCATCGAGAGGACGTTTCGGAACGAGATCGGCGCCAGCTTTGAATCGTGGCGGCGGCAGGTGCGGTTGATGAAAGCCGTGGAGTTATTGGTCTCAGGATCTTCCATCAAGGAAGTGGCCTACAAAGTCGGCTATTCTCAGCCCAGCGCCTTTGTCGAAATGTTCCGCCGGACATTTGGAACCACTCCGAAAGTGTGGATCTCTGCATTGACGCGCGGACAACGATTCCCCGAATAAAGAAGAGCCCTCCTCGTACGGTCCTCAAACCCCGACTTTTGAGTCGAAACCGCTCTCCCGCCGCTCCAAAAGTCACACTTTTTCCATAGCCTCAAGAACCCATCGTACCTCCCGCCCCAAAAAAATAATTGCGCAAACTTTATTTCTTCGCTATTGTTGAATTAATGGCAGACCGAAGCTATCTCGGCGAATTCGAACTCATGATCCTCCTCGCGGTCCTCCAACTCGGCGAGGAAGCCTACGGCGTGCCCATCGCACGAATTCTCGAGGCCCATCGCGGACGAGATGTCTCCATCGGCAGCGTCTACGCGGCCCTGGAGCGCATGGCGAGCAAGGGGTTGGTCTCCTCCAGCCTGGGCGATCCCACCCCCGAGCGCGGCGGCAAGGCCAAGCGCTACTTCCAGGTCACCGATGCCGGCCTCCGCCAGGTCCACGAAACCCGCAAGGTCCTCACATCTCTCTGGCAACAACTCCCGGCCCTCAAGAGGAGATGCGCATGAATTCAGACCACCCGCCCTCCATCCCCACCTGGCTGCTGGAGCATTGCACCTCCGGCGGCAGCGACCCATCGCTGCGCGGCGACTTGATCGAGGAGTTTCGCAGCGGCCGCTCCGCCGCCTGGTACTGGCGTCAGGCGCTGGCCGTCCTCGCCATCGGATGCCTCCGCGACCTCCGCAACCACCGCCGTGAGCTTGTTTTTGGCGCTTTCTGGTCCATGCTGGCTCCAGGCTGGCTCTTTCTTGCCGGCGTCGTCACCCAGCGCGCCGCCAACGCCGGACACATCTGGCAGCTTCCCTGGCCCTGGTCGGCCCTCTACTCTTCGGCTCTCTCGTTCGCTCCTGGGCTCCTCTTTGTCTGGGCCGGAATGCTCGTTTATCTCCTTCCTCAGTGGGGAAGTCACAAGCGCTTCCGCATCCTGCGCGTCGGCCGCAGCGTCGTCCTCAGCGCCCTGGTCTTTCTCGTCATCGCGTCCGGCCTGGTGTGGGTGCCGTTGCTTTTTCCCTCTGCTGGCTCCGCCGTCGATGGCCGCGGCCCCGCGCTCTCCATCGCTCCCACCGCGCCTTTCATCGTCCCCAAGAATCTCGGCGGAGGCTCCCAGGTCACCGTTACGCACAACCAGCAAGGCAAGGTGGTGGTTCACATCGCAAATCGCGTGTATGTTGAGCCGCCGGACTCGCCCTGGCCCAAGCAGCCCTTTCAACTCGACCGCAACGCCCCGGCCCATCCTCCCGCCACGCCGCTCGCCGCCATCGAGGAGCAGGGAGCCTGGCCCCTTCTCACGCGCCTGACCTTCTTCCTCTGTCTGCTCTTCGCGCTTTGGAAGTCACAGCCCGAATCCAGGAGGCAGCGCGCATGAACCCAACGGAGCCCCCCTCTCTCCCCACCTGGATGCTGGAACACTGCACCCCCGGCGGCAGTGATGCATCATTGCGCGGCGATCTGCTGGAAGAGTTTCGCAGCGGCCGCTCCGTCGCCTGGTACTGGCGTCAAACGCTGGCCGTCCTCGCCCTTGGTTGCCGCCGGGCCGTGCGCATCCACGGGTCCGCGCTCCTCTTTGCGGCGCTCTGGTCCATGCTCACTCCCGCCTGGTTGCGCCTTGTCTCCGAACTCCGCCTGCGCCTGGATTTCGCGGGCCACTTGCGGCAAATCGACTGGCCCTGGTCGATCCTCTGCGATATGGGCCTGTGCCTGGCTTCTGTGATGTTGTTCATTTGGGCGGGAGCGGTTCTTTACCTCCTTCCTCAGCTCGGAATCGTCAGAAGTCTCGGAATGGCCCGCCTCAGCCGAGGGTTTCTATGGAGCGTCCAGATCTTCATCTGGGCATTTGGGGCTCTGGTCCTGTTGCTGGTGCTTTTCCCGGCTCGCTTCGCGGACCCGCCCGCCCTCACGGCCTTCGCTGAAATCACAGACCTCCGCGCGGATTCACTCGTCCGGCGCATTCCCTACCTTCTCACTCTCCTTTGCGCTCTCTGGCCCGTAACCCAGCGCTCCATGAGCGGTCGCAACAGGACCGCCGCGTAGGCCGCCATGGACGCCCTCGAGCGCACCGGCCAACCCGCCGTCATCACCGTCGCGGGCGAACTCCCAGCCGCGCCCTCCGCGAGGCCCGCCATCATCGCCAGCATCTTCGGCGCACTCGATGCGGCATTCTTCTTTTGCCGTCCGCCCCATATCCCGGTTCCCTTTGCCTCCGGTCGCGTACTTCTCATCCGGACTTTGGCTTATGTTCTCGCCGCCGCCCTCGCCGGAGCAGCCTGCAGCGTCTTCTTCTGGAAGCGCTCCCAGGCAGGCTCTTCCCGCCCTCTCACGCTGGTGGCGCTCGCCGCCGCAGCCTCTTCGGTCTGGATGCCCGCTGCGGTGCTCTTCTTTCACCAGGACTCGATGTGGCTGGTTCCCGTCACGGCCCTCGCGGCCGCAGTGCTCGCCACCTGCTGGCGTCCCATCCTCCCGCGCAGTTCCGCCGCCGACGCCCCCGAACCCGACCGCTCCGAGTTCTTCGCCGAGACGCTCCAACCTCTTCCTCGCGACCAGAGCGCTTTCTGGATCACCCTGGGCATCTACGCCACGGGCTTTGAACTGAGTGACGGCGGCACTGTCACCGCCAGCGGCCTGCTCGCCATTTGCGGCTTTGCCATCGCCTGGCAACTGACCCTCGCAGTCGACGATTCCGCGTCCGCCCGCACCCTGCGCAAGCGCGCCGCCCTGCGATTTCTTCTCGTCACGCTGCCGGCTCTCGTCGTCACCTTTCTAGCCCTGAACGCCTGGAATCCCACCCCCGCCGACGCAGCCTTCGCGGGCGCCCGCATCGGCTCCGGCGTCGACGCATCCAAGCAGAATTCCAAAAAGCCCTCCAGCGCCATGGGCCTCGGCCTCTCCGGCTATCAGAGCGTCATCCTCTGGCCGGTCACTGAAAAGGACCGGATCGTCGCCCCCCTGCCTCCCGGAACCACCCCCAATTTTGATCGCATCACCAAGCCTCTTGTCTTCCATTTCGACGGTTCCTACTGGTACTTCCAGCCTCCGCACGCGGCGCCCGGTCCTGAAGCGCAAATCGCGCGCGGCACTCCCCTGGCCGCAAATGTCCGCTCCACCAACTTCAACCCGCTGGTCATGGAAGCCCACCAGAAACTCGGCACGCCCATCAGCCTCGCCTGCTGCAGCGCTCTTCAGGTCGAAGTCGCCGACTGCGACAATCTCCCCGGCAACATCTCCCTGGGCGTAACCCTCTCGAATTCCGCTACCGCGCACAAAGCCTCCACACCCAGTTCCAACCTCTTCCTCGGTCTGCAGACAGTCGCCTCCACCGCGCCGTCCCTGCTGGCCGAGGCCTGTTCTCCCCGCACGCAATCGTTCCGCTTCCCCATCCCCTCGCACGCGCCCCTGCGCAAATTCGATGAGATCAAAGTGATCTTCGTTCCCGATCCCACCCGCTCCTTCATCGGCGCCAGAATCGCCCTGGAGGAGTTCAAGTTGCTCCCGCGCTGACCCCGCATCCGCATTCCACCCCCCTTATCTGCCTGCCTGCCCCCCTTCCTCCTGTACACTGAAGTGTTAAAAGCCATGCAAACCAAACAACCAATCGGCATCCTGGGCGCGACCGGAATGGTCGGCCAACGCTATATTCAGCTTCTTGAAAACCACCCGTGGTTTGAAGTCGCGTGGCTGGCGGCCAGCGACCGGTCAAGCGGCAAAACCTACGGCGACGCTGCCAGTTGGCGTCTTGACACCCCACTGCCCGACCGCATCGCCCAGATGACCGTCGCTCCCGCGGACCCCGCTGGGGCGCCCAAAATCATCTTCGCCTCCGTCGACGCCGCCATCGCCCGTGAACTGGAGCCGAAATTCGCCGCCGCCGGTTGCGCGGTGCTCTCGAATTCCAGCGCCTTTCGCATGGCGCCCAATGTGCCCCTGGTCATCCCGGAGATCAACGCCGAGCACCTGCACCTGATCGAGGAGCAGCCTTCGCGCAAAGAATCCGGCGGCTACATGGTCACCAATCCGAATTGCTCCACCATCGGCCTGGTCATGGCTCTCAAGCCCCTTGAAGAACGCTTCGGCATTGAGAAAATCTTCGTCACCACCATGCAGGCCGTCTCCGGCGCGGGCTACCCCGGCGTCGCTTCCATGGACATCCTCGGCAACGTGGTCCCCTTCATCGGCAGCGAAGAGGAAAAGATGGAAGAAGAGACCCTCAAGCTGCTCGGCAAGCTCGAAGGCCATACCGTCACGCCGCTCGCCGCCGGCATCACCGCCCACTGCAATCGCGTTGCCGTCGTCGATGGCCACACCGAGTGCGTCTCCATCAAGCTCGGCAACAAGCTGGGCCGGCCCGTGACGCGCGAAGACATTCTGGCCGCATGGGCAGCCTACACTCCACTGGCGGGCAAGGGCTTGCCTTTCGCTCCCGAGCAGCCCATCCAGTACGCCCCGCAGAAAGACCGTCCCCAGCCCCGCCTCGATCGCAACCGCGGCAACGGCATGGCCGTCACCGTAGGCCGTTTGCGCCCCTGCGGATTGCTCGATTGGAAGTTTGTTGCGCTCTCGCACAACACCGTTCGCGGTGCTGCCGGAGCCACCATCCTCAACGCCGAATTGCTGGCCAGTTTAGGCAAGCTGTAGAAGCTTTTTTAGGAAAATCTCGCATGAGCCTGGTAGTCATGAAGTTCGGCGGCACGTCGCTCGAAGATCCCGAAGCCATCGCCCGCACCGCGTCCATCGTGGCCGGGCGCGTGGCGGAAGGCAAGCAGCCTGTCGTGGTGGTCAGCGCCATGGCCAAGGTCACTGACCAGTTGCTGCGTGCCGCTGCCGCCGCCTCCGTCGGAGACCGCACCGGCGCTCTGGCCATCAGTTCCCGGCTCCGTGCCCGTCATCGCGACACCGCGTCCGCGCTGGTCAAAGACCCCAAAGACGTTGTCGCCCTCATCGAATTCATCGATCAGAAATTCGATTCGCTCGACGAGGTTCTGCGCGGCCTCGCAGCCATTCTCGAACTCACTCCCCGCATCTCGGACCTCATCGTCAGTTACGGAGAGCGCCTCTCCAGCCGCATCGTCGCCCAGGCCTTCCGCGAGCGCTCCCTCAACGCCGTGCACGTCGACGCGCGTGAAATCGTCATTACCGATTCCTCTTTCCAGAAGGCCGTTCCCCTCGACGCCTTCATTGAAAAACGCGCCGCGGAAAAACTCCGCCCGCACGTTGCCCAGGGCAAAGTCCCTGTCATGGGCGGCTTCATCGGCTCCAATGAAGCCGGCATCACCACCACCCTCGGCCGCGGCGGCTCCGACTTCACCGGCGCACTCATCGGCGGCGCTCTCACCGCCGGCGCCATCGAGATCTGGACCGATGTCGACGGCATCATGACTGCCGACCCCCGTGTCGTTCCCGATGCGCTCCGCGTCAAGGTCATCAGCTTCGAGGAAGCCGCCGAACTGGCCTACTTCGGCGCCAAAGTCCTTCACCCGGCCACCATTCTCCCCGCCGTCAAAAAGAACATTCCGGTGCTGGTGCTCAACAGCCGCAACCCCTCCAACGAGGGCACGCGCATCATCTCGCTCGCCCCGCACTGCCGCAGCCCTTTCAAATCCATCGCCGTCAAGCGCAAGCTCTCCATCATCGACGTGGTCGCCAGCCGCATGTTGATGACCCACGGCTACTTGAGCGAAATCTTCGCCATCTTTGACAAGCACCAGTGCCCCGTCGACATGGTTTCCACCAGCGAGGTTTCCGTCTCGCTCACCGTCGACTCCAATGACAAACTCCCCTCCATCGCCGCCGACCTCAGCCGCCTGGCCGATGTGAACTACGAGGGCAAAAAGGCCCTCATTTGCATGGTCGGCGAAGACATCCGCGGCCAGAACGGCATCGCCGCCCAGGTCTTCAATGCCATCCGTCACGTCAACGTGCGCATGATCTCCCAGGGCGCCAGCGAAATCAACATGAGCTTCATGATCGAAGAAGAAGACGCCGACGAGGCCGTCCGCTCGCTCCACGCCGCCTTCTTCCAGAGCCCCGATCCCGCCATCTTCGACGTCGAAGCCCGCAAATCCAGCTAACCTGCGCGCGGGCCAGCCAGCAGAAGTGGCCCTGCCGCCAGCAGCTTAAAGCGCGTCAACGCAATCGACAACCTCCCTGGAAGTTCGATTCTCGCGGTCGCGACAAATCACCTGTCTTTGGACGGGAGGGGTGCGGCTCCAGTAGAATTATGGACAATAGCTGTAGCGCGGCAACGGACCACCTCGCGCTGTCGGGCATTTCGGTTCCCTTATTGTCTGCATGAGGGATGTGCCACGGAACACAGCTGCGAATTGAACTCAGGAGTCCTGCCGTTTTGCCTTTGCATCTCGCCACGTCCATTCGTCGCCTCGCTTCTGCCCGTCAGGCTTGCACGCTCACTGCCCTTCTTATCCTCGTAGCTGCCTGTCCTGCGGCCAACGCCCGCGGCACCGGAGTCCACAAGCATCCTCATTTCCACGCGATAAGGCACATCCTGTCGAACGTTGGCCTGCCTGGCCTCGGTTTCATTTCTGACGACGATGTGCCTGAGGATGGCCCCAAGTATGAGATCAAGCTCGCGCGCCAGGGTGGCGAGATCATCGACGTCATTTACAGGGTGGGCGATACCTATATCCCCGATGCTCTCGGCAAGCTCAGCCAGTTCCTGCGCGACAGCCACAACGACGAGGTCAAGACATACGATCCCCGCACCTTCGACGTCCTCCATACGATGCTTGCGAAGCTGAATCGATCGAGCAGCGTCATCGAGGTCCTCTGCGGCTACCGAACCAAGGAAACGAACGATGCTCTCCGTGAGAGCAGAACCACCAACGCGGCCGAGCACTCACAGCATATCGAAGCGAATGCGCTCGATCTCCGGGTTCCTGGCATCCCCGCAGTCCAGTTGCGGGACGCTGCGCTTTCACTCGGCGCTGGTGGCGTGGGCTACTACCCTAAAGCTCAATTCATCCACGTAGACACGGGTCCCGTCCGAGAGTGGACCTCTGCGCCACACCGTGCTCGTGCCCTACACGCTCACCGCCGTCGCCGTACGTAACGGCCGAGTGGCCCACCCTATCCCGCCACCAAGCTGGGGCTGCCGGATAAGCAGCAAGCGAAAAGAAATACTGCGAGCCCCCCGTCATCAGCGGCAAACCTGGACGCCGTGATCTTCTGGGCATCTCAGAAGATCACGGCGTCGATGCGCTCCACACAATAATTCCTAAGGCTCTCTATTGAACTGCGCAGCGAGTCTCTTCATCGCTGCATTTTCGCGGATCACTTCCCCAGCCTCTCCACCGTGCAAAGCTATCTCTGCGGCAATGGAGCGACCGAGAATTCGCTGATCGATATTGCCAAACGATCCCGGCACGAGCCTTCCCAACCAACCGACCCAGGCCGGAGTATGAGCGTTGCCGACAATGATGCCGGGGCGGAAGATGGCAAGACGCGCAAACCCGACGCTGCGCACGGTGTCTTCCTTCATGCCCATGACGCGCACATAACGGAACCGGCTGCCAGCTCTGCTTCCTGCCGCAGAAAGCAGGCAAAACTGCGCGATTCCGGCGTCATGGCAGCCCCGCGCAAAGCCGCCGACGACGCCGACCTCTAGTCGTCGCAACTCTTCTTCGGTCCAGTGCATCGATCCAGAGCCGACACCCACGCAACTCACGGCGCTGACGCGACCTTGGCTTAAAACTTCGCGGGCAAGGGCGGCCGTGCGCTCGGCAAAGTCCGCAGCGCCCGTATCCAGAACCACGTTGCGCACCCGCAATCGCGGCGCAATGGGCTTTCTGGTGACCATCACCACTTCCCTGCATTCCGAAGTTGACAGCAGCTCCGCGACGGCTGCGCCGCCCACTTGCCCAGTACCACCAAGGATTATTACTGCGAAACTCTGCTTCACAAGTAGCACCTCTGCTTGGGTAAGGATCCGACAGCCCCGTTCACCCCGAGGAAAGCATACTTGGTCCCGGTTCCAAATTGAACCAGCGAAGCATGGCTTTTCTCAATTGCCGCTATCAAGCCAAAACCATGCTGGATCATGCGCCCTGGACTGGCTCACGTAGTTTCGGGCGCAGCGCGAAAATCACGTCCACGGATCAAACCCCAGCTTCCAACCTTTCGGCCGATCCAAGCGGCCGGGCAACCCGCCCTATCCCCGCCACCCAAGCTGGGTGCCCCATATCTCCAGGCGGCTTTTTGCCTGGAGATGTGGGAAACCGCAATCCTCCCCCAACCTCACCCAATGTTCCCTCGATCCCCTTCCCGCGCCTTTTTTCTGGCGCGGACAGGCCGAAGGCGGATGGCCCCACCGCAGGTGGTGGCCCTACCGCAGGTGGTGGTTGCAGGTAATTACCTTCCACGCGCGCACAATGGAAACATGGGCTCGAGCCATGCAGCCGGTGCAATCTGCCAGCGGTGAGCCCGGTCCGTACCCTCGAAGGGGTACCCCACCCCCCCCGGGGGGTAAATTCACTTTTTCTTCGCTTTTTCGAATAACCGCACGATATAAGCTGATTTATTTCTATAATTTGCGGATTTTAAGACAAGCCGAATTCTCCAAAAGGGCGACGTTGGCGGTTTGGTAAGTTCAATAGAATCAACATAGGCATCAGCCAAAACATGGCGATTTTGACAGATTTTGCCTGAATTTTGACCTCTTTCGAGGCAGTTTGTGCCCAAAAAGACATGGGGTTTGCCGGAAAAACGGATGCAGAACCTGACTAATTCTCGGTCGCTCCCCAACGCGCCACGCTGAATTGTGCGCCGGCAAACAGAATCAAACCGGAGACATAGGCCCAGAAAATGAGCCCAACGGAAACGGAAAACGCGCCGTACAGCGCCTTCAGGTCCATGTGCGGCAGAACGGCGACAAAGACATATTTCGTCGCCAGCCAGATCAGCCCGGTCATGACTGCCGTGCGCATCACCGGCTTGGCTGGGACCTTGCGGTTGGGCAGCACCCAGTAAATGGAAAAGAAGAACAGAATCGAGGCCACGCCGGTCGTGGCCGCCAGCAACACGGAGTTGATCCCGTGAAAAGCAGCACTTTCCCATCCCTGATCTGTGTAATTGGGGAGAGCTACCGTCAACACCTCGCGTGCGCCAGCGTTGACCAGAATACTGCCCATGCCGAGCACCACCATCAGGATCGCCAGCCCGAAGGCTACGACCTGATTGGCAAGATAATTCCGGCTCTTGGTCACTCCCCAAGCCTGGTTCAGCGCCACCTCCAGCGGCAGAAAGATCCCCGTGCAGGCGACCAGAATCATGATCAACGAGAAGATCTGCACGCCATGCCGTGAGGCCGCACCAGCGACCTTGGCCAGATTGTCGGCAAAAAACTCCTGGTTCGCTGGCAGGAAATAAAACACCATATCGTTGATGACGCTCTTCATCATCTCCGAGCGGTGAAAGACCGTATCCCCCAGCGTGTAGAGCAGCACAATGAAAGGAATAAACGAGAGAATGGCGTTCGCCGCCACGCTGAAGGCAAAGGTGTGTACCTCGCTATCCAGCAGGTACTGGATCAGCGCCTTCCCGTCCTTGCGCCAGCGGTACCACTTGGATCTTGAAACTGGCTCGACGGCCCCGGTCGCGTCGTCTGCCGCGATTGGCACACCTGCCGGAGTCCCGGGATTTGAGACGCTCGCCATTAGTTGCTCCTTCTTCTCTTCTCGAAGAATCGCCATGCCCCCTGCCAGCGGGCCGTGGCGTTACGGTGGTCGTTCCCTCAAGAATAGCCGGTTGCCGTCTTTTCCGTACGAAGTGCTTCACTTGCGAAAGTGCGCGTCCTGCGCCCTATTCGGGAATCTGAAGTTTCTTTTGCAGCTTTCCTGGTTCGGCGCCGGACGCCGTCTTTTCCGGTCTCCGGAATACTCCGACTTTCTACTCCTCACTTTCCCGTCGCGAGCCTCATGACTCGATGCAAGTCACATATTGTTCATTTTTTTCTTGCATCCTTTCCCGTTTCCTGCCATAACTGGAGCACGGCGCGCCGGTGGCGGGCCATTACTGGAAGGCCGTTGGTAGAGTGAGTTTCGAGTTTCAAGAGCAATCGCAACTTAGGCAAGTCATCGGGCTGTCGTCGCGCACAGATTCTGGGCGCGCAGGCGGCTCGCGGTGTTTCTGGCGCCTCTAGGCGAATCCGCGCCTTGCCCGTATTGCGCGAATGGGCGCGCAATACTTGCCGATTGCCCCATTCAGTACGGAAGGAGATTGCACGTGAGGGAACAAGGTGTTGTGAAGTGGTTCAATGGAGCCAAGGGCTTCGGTTTCATTCAACGCTCCAACGGAGAAGATGTCTTTGTCCATTTCTCAGCTATCCAGGCAGAGGGCTACAAGAATCTCGCCGAGGGTGAAGCCGTCGAGTTTGAGTGCCAGCAAGGTCCCAAGGGACTCAACGCCGCCGATGTTACCCGAGTCTCCTAGTTCAACAGGTAACTCCACGCCTGCGCGGCCTTCCCGGCGGAAGGCCGCGTAACCGGCGCTCGGAGTCAGAACTTTCCCGCCGAAGCCTTGCCTGCCCTGAGTTTCTTGAGCGCCCACCGCGCCGCCGTGCGTACTCCCTCTTCCGCGGCCGAAGCCCACTCCTCCAGCCAAGGCGCAAACCGCTCCAAGCCGCTGTTCCCCATCGCCATCGCCACGTTGCGCCTGAGCCCCATGAACCCGGTCCTGCGCACCGGCGAGCCGTTGAACCTCCGCTCGAACTCCGCCTCGTCCATCGCCGCCAATGCGTCCAGCGCTGGATTTACCAGTTCCGGTCGAGCCTCCAACTCCGGGTCCGCGCTCACCGGCGCTTTCCGGTTCCACGGGCACACATCCTGGCAAATGTCGCACCCAAAGACCTGCCGCCCGACGCCTTCCATCGCCGCGTCCGCAATCGCTCCGCGATGTTCAATGGTCAGGTAAGCGATGCAGCGCCCCGCATCCATCTGGTAGGGAGCAATCAACGCTCCCGTCGGGCAGGCCTCCAAACAGCGCCGGCAGCTTCCGCAGCGATCGGGCACCGTCAGCGCCTTCTCCTCGCGGAACTCAAGCGAAGTCAACAGAACCGCCAGGAAGCTGAACGAGCCCAACTTGGGATGAATCAGGCACGTATTCTTCCCCGTCCAGCCCACCCCGGCCGCCGTCGCCAGCGCTCTCTCCACCACCGGCCCCGTGTCCACAAAGCAGCGCGCCTCAAACTCGCCGAACTCTTCCCTGAGCCGCGCCTCCAGGGCCTTCATCCGCTTCAGCAGCACCTTGTGATAATCGCTCGGCCTGCGCTCTCCATTGGGGGCAGTGCGACTGGACCATGCGTAGCGCGCAATCCATCCCGCGCCCGCATCTGCCGGTTCTGTCGAGTGCGGTTGTGCGCTGTTGTAGTTGGCCAGGCAAACCACCGCGGACCGTGACCAGGGGAAGGGTATCGCCACGCGCGTCCTTACCAGCCGCCCACTCTCATCGGTTCGCTGCAAATAGCCCATGGACGCCGCCCGTCCCGCCCCCACC